>TARA_R110000787_G_scaffold144264_1_pt1 | contig 135712 bp, 113 predicted proteins | sample TARA_R110000787 | Tara Oceans TARA_R110000787 (sample SAMEA4397920) | marine metagenome | biome: Polar Biome; feature: [DCM] deep chlorophyll maximum layer (ENVO:01000326); material: water (ENVO:00002006), including particulate matter (ENVO:01000060) such as... | depth 35 m | reverse complement strand
AGGCCACAATCCAGCGAAGAGACGGCAATGCCCGCCGGGGTATGAGTATGAATGACACTGCCTACATCAGGCCGGGCCTCATGCACCGAGGAGTGAAAACCGAACCCGATCGGATTGACCATATCCTGCAGACCGGCTTCGACCGCCTCGTCCTGAACCACATTGCCGTCCAGATCGCATTTCACCAGACTGGAGGCTGTCACCTCCTCAAAGAAATGACCGTACCGGTTAATCAGAATATGGTGTTCCGGTCCCGGAACTCGCGCCGTCACATGGGTGAAGATCATATCGGTCATACCGAAATAATCGATCAGGCGATAAGCCGCCGCCAGATTGACCCGGACCTCCCATTCAGCTTCGGAAACCTTGCCACGCAGTGATAGTTGATCGCTCATTGTCCCACCTGCCGGTCAAATTCAAATCCCACAAATCATCACTTCAGCTTATGCCAGCAACAGGCATCATCCAACCTTCACCGCCTCGACATTCAGCATCATCAGGCGGCCGTTTTCCTTATCCATATGCGGCAGGTAAGCCTGGCTGAAATCATCAATTCCCATCTCCGCCAGATCGGTTGTCTGCCAGTCATATCGCCGGACATTCTTAAAACCTGCGGCTTCGAGCCCCGCAGCAAGGCTGCTGAAGTCAAAGATCATGCCATGCAGATCCCACGGATCCTTCTGGCCACCGACAACAAGCCCAAGCAGTTCATTGATGTTGCCGACCTCGCGGTAACGCTCAACAACCGCCGCAAAATCTGCCGTCGACAGGCGTAATGTCGCACCGGGCTTCAGAACAGACTGCCAGTGACGCAGCAGACCGACCCATTCATGGCGGCCAAAATGTTCGATATTGGCGCAGCTATAGATAAAATCGGCACTGTCCGGCGCGAAGGGCAGATCACGAAGGTCGGTCACCACATCCACACCGTCAAACGCCTGAATATCAACATTGATATAGCCGGGAATAATCCGTGGCCCGCAACCGAGATGCAGCTTTTGCATCACACTGCCCCGCGTCTGGCTACAGCCATGATCTTCCAGTCCTCCGCCGTGGCCTGCTCGCCCGGCACCATCCAGCGCATGAAATGAACAGAGGCAAACCCGGCCTCCCTGGCCACATCTGTCAGTTCCGCCGGTGTCCAGAGACGATGAATAAGCCGGTTCGAGAAATGATGGGCCTCGCCACCCGGCCCCTCCGCGTCAAACTCATTACTGACCTCGACAAGCTGGCGCATCGGGTCGGTGACCGCTGTCATGGTCACATGATAGCTCCATCCATCAGACAGGAAGTCCCGTACTTCGTTACGGGGCGGGTCAACCAGAGCCGCTACACCATTCCAGCAGTCAAAAACAAATGATGACCCGGGATGCAGATGCGAGGCAACGGCCTGAAACATCGAGATCAGGGAGGTGCGGTCGGTGACATAATTCACAACATTGAACATGGCAGCAGCGCCATCAAAGCGATCCGGTGGCAACTGCTCAACCGGTCCGGCAACGAATGTCACTCCGTCATGCGGACCAGTGGCCTGCGCCGAGGCGATCATTTCCTCGTCAATATCAACAGCCGTGACTGAGATGTTGTGAGCGGCGAAGGCCCGGCTGTGGTTTCCGGTACCGCACCCCACCTCCAGCAACCGCTGACAGTCCGCCCCATCCCCGTTTGTCAGCAGATCCAGCACAACAGCTGCCTCAGCCCGGTAGTCTTTCGAGGCATAGAGGCGATTGTAATGCTGATAAAAATTCACCGATCAACGCTCGAAATAACTTCTGACAACTTCTGACACCCGGTCGATATCACTTTCCGACAACGCCGGGTGGATCGGCAGGCACTGGCCATGTTCATGCGCCCTGATCGAATTGGGAAACCGGCTGTCATCAAGGTTCTGGGTTTCTCTCAGTGACGCAAAGCAGGGCTGGCGATGCAGCGGATAAAAGAATGGCCGCGACTGCACACCGTTCTCGTTGACGTAATTCAGCAGCGCCTCACCGGCCGGAGAAAACAGAAACAGCCGGAACGGCACATAGCCGGATTTAGGCTGCTGCTTGAGCAGATAGACATCCGGAAGATCGGCAAAATTGGTTTCATACCGTGCCAGATGTGCGGCCTTTCGCGCCAGAATCTCCGGCATTTTCTCAAGCTGCGCCAGACCAATCGCCGCCTGCATGTCGGTGATACGGAAGTTATAGCCGATGGCCGGATGCACATAGGCGCCACGGTCAAAACGACCCTGATTCCGCAACAGGCGCAGCCGGTCATAGACCGCCTCGTCCCGACAGGTCACATAACCACCTTCACCGGTCGTAATGGTCTTGTCGGCAAAGAACGAAAAGCAGCCGACATCACCCATGGCACCGGCATGGACACCATCATAATGCACGCCGATTGCCTGTGCCGCGTCTTCAATGATCAGCAGATCATGTCGTTTGGCAAACCTCCGGACCCCATCCATATCACCGCACATGCCAAACATATGAACCGGCATGATCGCTTTTGTCCGGTCTGTTACGAGCCCGTCAGCCTCCGACAGGTCGATCTGAAAATTGTCGCCTGTTACCTCGACAAATACCGGGGTTGCACCGGTCATCAGAACAGCATTGGCCGACCCGATAAAAGTCACATCGGGAACCAGAACTTCATCCCCCGGTCCAACTTCCAGCGCCAGCAACCCCAACACCAGAGCCAGTGTGCCATTGGGTGCGAATACGCCGTAGGGTACGCCGATCATGTCATTAAGGCGTTCGGTAAATTCCGCGCTTTTCGGGCCTTCAGTAATCCAGCCGCTTTCAAGGCATTCCGTAACCAGCGCCTGCTCGCGGTCGTCGAACCAGGGTGAAACCTGCGTGATTACCTTATCCGTCATCTTCCGCGATCCTCAGTTAATCTGCCCGGCCGGGCGGTCACATAATGCATATCTAATCCGGCGCATTCTGTCGAAGCCAGAGCGTGTGATAGGCATCTTCCAGCGATCTGGTGAAGTCCTCTGCATGGCAGAGCGGACTTGCCGCCACCCGCGCCCTCAGTGTCTGCCGGTCATCAGCCAGTCGTGCCCGATCAGCAATAAGTGCCGTCGCAATCCCCGCATATTCATCGAGGTCATCCGCAATCAGATCGTCAAGACCGACTGTCGTCAGCAGACTGGCGCCAACCCGCCCGGCATGGGCCGTCCCGCGCAGGGTGACAACCGGCACTCCCATCCACATCGCCTCGCAGGTTGTCGTGGTACCGGCATAGGGGAACGGGTCCAGTGCTACATCAATATCGCGATACAGCGCCAGATGTTCCGCCAGATCCTTTACATGACCAACCAGCGTCAGGCGACCCGCTGTCAGCCCCGCCTCTTCTGCGATCCGGATAAACTGTTCCCGCACCTTTGCATCCGCCAGCGGCCGCGCCTTCAGCAACAACCGGGCGTCCGGAACTGACGCGGTCAGCCGTGCCCAGCAGGACATGACATCCGGCGTAATCTTGGCCAGATTGTTGAATGATCCGAAAGTCAGGGGCCGACCCTCACTTCGCGAAGGGACCGGGGCATTTGGCGGCGGGCCATAACAATGGAAGCCATGGGGCAGACGTACCATCTGCTCGGTATGGAAACTGTCGTCCGGGTCTGCCATTTCATCCGTCAGGCGGTAATCCATTTCCGCCAGACCGGTGGTTCCCGGATAGCCAAGCCAGGTCAGCTGGATCGGTGCCGCCCGTTCAGCGAAGACACCCAGCCGGTTGCCCGCCGTATGACCGGACAGGTCGACCAGCAGGTCGATGGCATCAGAGCGGATCATGTCCGCCGCAACACTGTCATCCCGCCCCCGGAGATCACGCCAGCCATCAGACAGCCCGCGCAGGCGGGAGGTCACGCCATCGGGGGCAGCGACATCGCTGTAACAGATCACCTCAACTGCATTCCGGTCATGCGCCCGCAAAACCGGCTCCAGAAAGAAGGCAACGGAATGGCTGCGAAAATCCGCAGAAACATACCCAACCCGCAAAGGCCGCGACGCCCGGAGAGTCTGAATTTCCGACAGTGGCGGCGCAGAGGTGACAGCCTCCGCTCCCTGACCAAAGGTCCGGCCAAAAGCCAGATGTTCGTCATAAATCTCGGCTGCCGTGCGTGACGGATCATAGCGCAGGCAAAGCAGAAGGTTGCTCCACAGGCCTTTATCATCCGGTCGCAGTTTCACCGACTGACGATAAGCCGTGATAGCATCGTCATATCGGGTCTGCGCTTTCAAGGCATTGCCCAGGTTGCTCCAGGCATCCGCATTACCCGGATCGCCATCGACGGCAGCGGTCAGGAAAGCTTCGGCCTCTGCGGCCTGTCCGTCCAGTATCAGTGCAGAACCAAGCCCCAGATAGGCCGGAACGAAACCCGGCCGCGCCTCGATTGCCAGCTGATAACTCTCTCCCGCCCGGTCCAGTCGCCCCTTCAGCTGCCAGGCCCCGGCCAGATTTGTCAGATAATCCGGGTTCCCCGCATCCATCCGTAGTGCTTTCTGAAACGCCGTGATGGCTTCATCAAGATCACCTGTCGCCCGCAGGCCGAGACCAAGCGCATTCTGAACATCCGGCGCATTCGGCCATTGCCGGGCCAGCCCCCGCAGATCATCAATGACGGATGCCGCATCACCGAGTGCAATTTTCAGGCTGGCCAGATTTAGCTGTGTCACCGGATCATCCGGACGCAGTTTCAATGCGGCGGAAAACGCCTCAACAGCTTCTGCCAGATTATTCTGGGCGAATTCCGCGCTGCCAAGAGCCGCCAGTGCAGCCGGATAAGTCGGATAGCGGGTCAGCAGGCCTTTCAGTTCAGCAACCGCAGCCGGTGGCTTGCCAAGATCAATCAGCGTATTTGCCAGATTGACCGTCGCTTCCGGAAAATCAGGCCGGAGGGACAAGGCACTCCAGTAATGCCGGGCAGCCGGTGCAAAACGCCCCAGCGCATGCTGGCAATTACCCAGTCGCCAATAGAGTTCCGGCGTTTCCTGTTCGAGAACCATCTGAGTATAGAGATCAGCAGCGCCGGCAAAATCCCCTTCGGCTTCAAGCTGCCGCGCCGCCTGTAGTCTCTGTTCCGCCTCAGTAATTCCGGTAACTCCCTTTCAGGACAAACCGCCACAATCCCTTGTCGCGGTTCACTTCGCGCTGATGCCAGGCATAACCCTGACGCCAGCCGGATTTGAGTATTTCATCAACGGGCAGGTCCATCGGCCCGACCCATTCAAGCGGGGGTGAGACCGGCACCGACCCTTCAATGACCTGTACGGAGTCAGCCCGGATATCCTCAAAAGAGGCCGTGACACCGCGTCTGAAGGCCCGGCGAAACAGCCCGTTCGGCTCAATCCACCGGCCATCAATCCTCCGGATCGCCGTGGCTCCGGCAGCATAATGGCATGGCACTGCGTTGGCTTCTGCTTCTGTCAGCAGAGAGGCAGCACCCGGCCCGGCGAACTGCAGCCGCTCCAGCGACGTGTCTCCGGGATGTGGGCCGGAGCAGCGTTCCAGCAGCTCACGACTGATGGCGAAACAGTCAGCCGATGCTTCGGTTGCACGCAGGGAAACCTCTTCCTCACCCGGATCAACACAGCCGTAGGCTTCCAGCCGCCAGCCACCACCTGCCGGTGACAGCATGCCGCCAAGCCAGTTGCTGGGCGTCTTGTCAAAGCCCGGCAGCACACGGGGCATGGCCAGCAGGGTATCGGCGTCACGGAAAGGACGTAACAGGTTTTCCAGAAATGTCGGCAGCGGGCGCACCCCCTCGCCAACAACCACAAAAACACCCCCATCTGCCGCTGCGACGGCACTGTTCCAGCCATCGATCCAGTCCGTCCCTTCGGCACGCAGATGTTTGAAATTCTGAAACCGGGGGGCAAATCTGGCAACCACGGGTGCACAGACATGCTCCGCCGAGGTGTCGACAACCACAACCTGATAACTGTCAGGCCGCAGGGTCTGGGCTGCAAGACCGGTTAAAGTCCGGTCCAGGTCACCTATCCGGCTGGTTCCGATGACAATCACGGAGGAGGTCACGCCGCCCGGCGGCAGCATATAGCCGGGCAGATCTTCCTGCTGCCCGCCAACAGACAGGATCGCATCAAGCGGCACCGGCGGCGCGTCATCACTCACCGAAAGAGCCATCGCCAGCGAATAGCTGGCATGAGCTTCATCCGCCCGGCCCTGAGCCAGACGGAGTTCAGCCAGTCCGGTATGTGCTTCAACCGACCGGGGGTCGATGGACAACGCCCGGTAAAAGGCATTCGCTGCCTGCCGCAAGGCCATCCGGCCGGTCTCCACCCGTCCCAGCGCAATCCAGCATGCCGGTTTGTCCGGCGACAGATCAACAGCTGTGCTGGCCGTCTTCAACGCTTCTTCCAGACGGTCCTGTGACAGCATGGCACGGGCCAGCCAGCTCAGCGGCAGACCGTCTTTTGGTGACAGTTCGACCGCCCGGAGCAGATTTCTCAGGCCATCCCGGTTTCGCCCGGCGGAGATATCAAGGCGACCCAGATCGCAGAATGTCTCGGCGTCATCCGGGGCTATTTTCGCCGAAACCACATAGGCTGCACGGGCTTCATCAGTTCGGCCCAGTTTCTCCAGGGCCTGTCCACGCCAGCGATAATCTGCACCATCCTGCGGATCACGCTGTGCCAGCTGGCGCCAGATACCGGTGGCGACCTCGTTATGCCCGCGTGCATGTTCACGTTCCGCCAGCCGGAACTGCAGCGCATGATTATCCGGATAGCGCCGGCAAACCAGCCGCAGCGCATCAACAGACGCATTGAGATTGCCTAGTCTGGCAGAAAGTTCGGAAAGTCCGATCAGGGCATCAGGATCATTCGGTGAAACGCGCATAAGCTGGCGATAGGCGGCGGCTGCAGCGGCCACCCGCCCTTCGCGTTCCATAGCACGCGCCGTCTCAAGCAGCGATTCCACGGGGATATCGCGCTGACGCCAGAATACTTCCGATTGTTTGAATACCAACGTCTGCAGTCCGGACCAATAGTGCGAATCACCCGGAGTCTACGCGGCAGAGCAAAAGTACAACACAGCTATTCGTTCAAAAGAACAAACTAATCTGCACAATAGTCTGCCCAAAGCTGCAACAGGGCGGAACCGAATGCAGCACCGTAACCGTCGACATCGCAAAGATCGGAACCTGCCATGGCCGGACGCAGTCCGGTGCGAATTTCTGCGAGGGCCGGAATGTCTGCGGCAAGCACCGCTGCCGTCTCAACATAACCCGGTACATCATCAGATACCCATTCCGGATGACCGGCACCGCCGATCAGACTGGCACCAACCCGTGCGAGGAAGAAATTGCCCCGCAAGGCGACGACCGGTGCACCATGCCACATCGCTTCACACAGGGTAATGCCACCACTGTTCGGGAACGGGTCGAGAGCGATATCAATCCCGTCATAGGTCGCCATCGTCACTTCATGACTGGCTGGCCCCAGCAGGTCGATGCGGTCCCGGCTGATGCCCTCTGCTTCAAAGAAACACCGGAGCTTTTCCTGCAATCGCGTGTCGCCGAGATTTCGGTCCCTCAGGACAAGACGGGAACCTGCTGTCCGTTTCAGAATATCCGACCATGCCCGTATGACAGACAGGTTCAGCTTGCTGGAACGGCTGATGCTGCCGAATGTGACATATCCCCGGCTCATCGCCGGTGAGGGCGAGACGCCGGGTGCATTGGCGGGTGGATGATAACTGGTAAAGCAGCCGGGCAGATATACCGGACGCTCTGTAAACAAGGCTTCGTCACCGGGCGGTGCCACGACCCTGTCGACCAGAATGGCATCCATCTGCGACAAGCCGGTGGTGCAGGCATAGCCGCCGCCCCATTCCACCTGCACAGGGGCCAGCCGGTCGCCAAAACTGTTCAGACGGTTGTTCGCCGTATGACCCGCAAGATCGATCAGGATGTCGATCCGGGCCTGCTCCACAGCAGCAGAGAATCCGCGTTGTGAGAGGCCTGACGTATTCACCCAGCTGTCCATCAGTCCACGTATACGGTTCGTCTCGGCGTCAGGCCGGACGACTTCGGCAAATCCGGTCAGGTGAAACCGTGCTCTCGGTTGCAGCCGGAACAGACCTTCCATGAAATAGCGCAGCGAATGCGCGCGGAAATCCGGCGACACCAGCCCGACACGGATAACCCGGTCCGCATCCCGTTCTTGCGTCGCGGGCCTCGCCTCCGGATCAGCGCAGAACCGCTCTGCCCAGCGACGATGTTCACGAACCAGTTCTTCAGGGTCAATCTCGGGATGCTGGCATAAACCGAACAGCAATTTTGTCCCGGCAACTTCATCATCGGGATTTGCAGCAACGGCAGCACGGTTCATTTCCAGCGCGGCATCCGGCTCGATCAGGTCACGCAGCAGATTTGCCAGATTGCCCATGACCGGCGCATGGCCGGGCCGCAGGGCGAGTGAACGGCGATAGGCCACCTCTGCCTCAAACAGACGTCCCGCATCACGCAACGCATTCGCCAGGTTATTGTGACTGTCAGCCGAAGCCGGAACCAGATCGACCGCCCGTTCGGCCGCAACAATGGCTGCATCAAACTGGCGGTTATAGCGCAGCGCCACAGAGAGATTGTTGAATATCCGGGGTTGCTTTGTCGACAGTTCAGAGGCTTTCGTCAAAGCCTGAACGGCCTCGGGGATCTGCCCCGTCTCCATCAGCAGAAGTCCCCGGCCCATCTGAGCTTCGGCATTATCCGGGGCCAGCGTGACGGCGGTCAGAAACTCAGCCAGTGCCTCGGGTCTGCGGTCTGCGGCACGCAGCGCATTCCCCAGCGCAACATGGGCCAGCACCATATCCGGTTCAATCTGAACAGCCCGCCGTCCTGCCTCAACCGCAATATCCGGCTGATAACTGTTCTTCGCTGCGATACAAAGGTTGACCCAGCCTTCGGTCAGGTCGGGATTCAACGCCAGTGCAGACCGAAAGCGGTCTGCCGCCTGTTCATATTGACCACGGTCCATGGCGATCATGCCATGTTCATAAAGCAGATTTACATCCCGGGCCGCGATGCCGAGCAGAACAGTGATGACGGCTTCAGCCTCGTCAAATGATCCGGCACGGCGCAGGGCAGAGGCATGTTTCAGTCTGAGTGCCAGAGGGGCCGCCGGATGATGGGTAATGGCATCATTCAGGGCGGTCACTTCGGCGGCATGGTCTCCCTGCCTTGCATAGGCTTCGGCAGACGCTATCCGCGCTTCCGCGTAACGGGCATCTTCCGGATCAACCGTGCCAAGCTGCTCAACCGCCTCATCATACCGGCCCAGCCGGATCAGTACGATCCCCAGTCCAAGACGGGCAGCATTATTGGCGGGGTCTCCAGCAATCGACTGACGAAACATGTCGCCTGCGCGGTCAGGCATACCCGCATCCAGAAACGCAAATGCCTGTCGGGTCAGCGTATCCATCAGAAATCCGGGCCCCGACAAAACATGGTAAACAGAAAATCAATCATTTGCGGCGATCATTGTCTACAATGACCTGTCTGATGCAAACATGAACAACCGACATCTCCAGCAACAGCTGCAGCTTGCTTTACTGCAACTGCAAAGTGGCCGCGCAGATCAGGCAGAGACGATCTGTCACGACATAACCGAGAACTTTCCTGATGATCCCAATGCGTATTATCTGCTCGGGGTCATATGTCTGGACCGACAACATAGTGATGCTGCGGCCAGTTATCTGACCACCGCCTGCGGCCTTCCCGGCTGCCCGGAAGACGCCTTCCTGCGACTGACCCAACTGCCAGTGGGAACAGTAACCGCCGAACAGATGTTATTATTGCTCAGGAACGGACTGGGCATCTTCCCAAAATCATCTCAGATCTGGTTTGAATATGGCCTGACCCTTATCTCCACCGACAGGGAAAACCTGTCCCGGGGCATTGCGGCCCTGCTTCAGGCCCGTAATGCAGGATTGTCGACGGAAGCTCTGTATCTGGCACTGGCGCTCGCCTATGAAAAACAACGCGATACGGATGCCCTCAACGCTACCCTGTCGGACGGACTGAAAACCTTCCCGGAATCCGTAAAGCTGCGCATCAAGCAGGCAGAAGTTTTCTACAAATCGAATGACTGGGAATCCGCCCTCCGGGCGTTCAATGACCTGAAGGAAAGCTTTCCTGAAGCCGGGCAGGCTCATGTCCGCCGGGGTGCCTTCCTGATCAATCTCGCCCGCTATTACCAGTGGGCCTATCGTCACCCCGAAGCAAATCAGGCGCTTGCCGACGCAGAAGAAGCCCTCACGCTGGCCAACCGGTTCAATGGCGATCCGCTTGAAATCGACCTCGCGACCGGCTTGCTGACAAATTTGCGGGCTGACTGGACCCGTTCCGAGACCGCCTTCCGGCGGGCCGCAGAAAATCCGGCAGCGCCGGTCACGGCCCCCCGGCAACTGGGCTATTGCCTGACCTATCAGGGCAAACTGGCAAAGGCAGAACCCTGGCTTCATCGCGCCCGCCAACAGGACCCCGATGATTCCGACACCAACCGTCATTACGCACATATCAGGCGATGGCAGGGGCACTATGACGACATCATCATCTATAGTGATCAGTCATCAGATCACGATTGCGTCTTTGCCGGTCGCCCGGCCAGCCATCTGAACGATGATTTTCGCCTGCCCATGGCTGTGATGGCGGATCATGACTTTGAGCTGCATGCAGAGCTTTCAGTTCATGATACCGGCACACGACAGACCTTGCTGCGACCACTGAAAGACCATTGCTTCGAGATTACCCGTGAAGCTGACAATACGCTCAGTCTTTCCGTCGGGGATGGCGGCAGCTGGCGCAGCATCGAACGATACCGTCTCTGCGATCTGCCGGTGGGAGAACGCCTGACGCTTATTCTGGTCAGAGCTCAGGGGCGCATCAGCTGCCGGGTTGGCACACAGCCGGCCAAGCAGTTCGGTGCAAGTAATGACCTGCTGATACCCGGTGATAACCTCTGCATCGGTGACCCCGAAATACCCGGGCAGGTCATCGCCAGCAGATTCTTCCTGAAGATCAGCAACTACGACCGGTCTGTGACACGCCCCTGCCGCCGGATTGATATCAATACAATCTTCTATGGTGACATGTTCGCACGGCTGATGGCGCACACCATGCTGCCGTCACTGATGCTGCCGGATAATCTGCCCGACCTGATGAAGGATTATGAGGTTGTTCAGCATATCTACTGCACCCGCCGCGAACTGCCCGTGCTGCATCAGGTCCGGCATCTTCTCGACAAGGCTGGTATTCCGCTCCGGATAAACACCTCAATTCTTGAACAGAATGGCGACGGCGCGGCGCGCTCATGCCTGTACCGGGCTGTATGGGATCAGGTTGAAACATCCCTTGCCCGTGAGGCGCTGGTCCTGATGGCACCGCCTGACCATGTATTTGGCCGCGGATTGTCCAAAACCCTGCGTGCCATGAAACCATACGACTATCTTGTGGTCGGCCATCCCCGCGTCATGATGGAAACCGCTTACCGGGATCTCCGTGCTGACCTCGCCCGGCCGGATGTCGATCAGTTCTTCACCAATGAGTATCTGGTCGATCTCGCGATGCACCGGCATCCGCATCTGGTCATTCAGACAGGTCTGAATAATCCGTCAGAATTCTGGTGGAACAGCCGCCGGGATGGCGACATTTACCGGACGCGGTTCAAGGAGCCGCCCCCCGTCGCCTACTATCCGGCCCGCGACATGCTCTGCGTCATGACCGGAAATCCCTACACATTGCCTTTCGAGACCATAGATCACGATATCGTCGATCTGATGCACCGCACTGGCCGGCTGAAGTGGGTCGATAACAGCCAGGACTTCTTCTGGATCGAATACTGCAAACGGACCCGCAATGTACCGACAATCTATAACCGGTACTGGAGCCCGGCCGCCCGCATGTTCTCGGAAACAGACCTGAACTGGCACCTGAAGTGACCGAGAACTTTAACCTGTCGCAAAGGGCCTGATCAGCAATGCAAGTAGCTGAAAAGCAAAACCCAAGGAAAACTGCGGAACAGCGCAGTCGACCAAAGTGTTTCTTAACCCAATGTTCACCCCGATCTTTAGCTATTTTTTAAAGCGGATAGTGGACACTACAAAAAGTCGCAATGAGCGGCACCAAACAGAAGCAGTCGTCGGAAGGAATGCATTGTGGAGCATTCAAGCGTATCAAGGTCGGCAAATATAATCGGTCCCGCCGGACGCCCCATCACAAGGGCTGACCTGCCACCGTCAAATACCAAGCGATGGGTTATTCGTCGCAAGGCAGAGGTTGTCGCCGGTGTTCGTGCCGGGCTGCTCAGTCTTCAGGAAGCCTGTGACCGGTATGATCTGTCGGTAGAGGAATTTCTCTCCTGGCAGCGCATGATCGAACGCCATGGCATGCTCGGCCTGCGCACGACCCGGCTGCAGGATTATCGCCCCGGCCAGGAATAACCCGCCCCTGCCCGTTGATTAACCGACGGGTTAACCAGAAATTTACCTTCCCGAAAGCATAGTGGCGCAGTGGAAAGCTGACGCCTGTGCATTCGTGCCCGGTTTCAGTAAACAGGGACAATACGGGAAGGACCGACCGTGGCATCACTCGCTCAGACATTTAAAGGCCTTGGCCCTCGCCAGCTGGTAATCATCGGCGTACCCATCGCCATCCTGCTGACCGCGTCAATTTTCATTGCCGCACGGTTCTCGACACCGAACCTGGCCCCGCTTTATGGCGAACTGGAGCAGCAGGATTCTGCGGCCATCATCAGTCGCCTTGAGCAAATGAACATCCCCTATGAGATCGGCCGTAATGGCAGCCAGATTCTGGCGCCGGAAGACCAGGTCGCCCGGTTGCGCCTGACCATGGCAGAACAGGGCCTGCCGGCCGGTGGCACCGTAGGCTACGAACTGTTCGACAAGGGAGAGTCCCTCGGTTCCACGAACTTCCTGCAGAACATCAATCTGGTCCGGGCCCTTGAAGGCGAGCTTGAGCGGTCAATCGCCACCCTGCCCCGTGTCCGGAATGCCCGTGTCCATCTGGTGATGCCACGCCGCGAGCTTTTCAGCCGCGAACAACTTAACCCGAGCGCCTCTATTGCCCTGAAGACATCCGGCAAGATCGAGCGTCAGCAGGTTGTCGCCATTCAGCATCTGGTGGCCTCGGCTGTACCGAATCTCAAACCCTCGCGGATTTCTGTCATTGATGATCGCGGCCAGCTTCTCGCCCGCGGATTTGACGAAAATGATGCCGCCGGCCTTATGGCCTCCAACGCCGAGGAAATGCGGATCAGCGCACAGGATCGCCTGCGCACAAAGATCGAGCAGATCCTTGAGCCGACCGTCGGTTTCGGCAAAGTCCGCGCCGAAGTTTTCGTCGACATGGACTTCGACCGGGTCACCAGCGTCAAGGAACGCTACGATCCGGAAGAGCAGGTTGTCCGTTCAACACGTACGGTTGAAGAAACCGAAAGTTCCAAAGAAGCCGACAGCGATACCGTCTCTGTTGGGAACAATCTGCCGGATGCAGACCTCAACTTCAGTGGCGGCGGCAGTTCGGACACGAATTCACGTGCCCGCACGGAAGAAACCACCAACTTCGAAATTTCAAAAACCATCACCAATCAGGTCCGTGAAACCGGGGTTGTGAACCGGGTCAGCGTCGCTGTTCTGGTTGATGGGCTCTACACCCCGCCAGCCGAGGGCGCAGAAGGTCAAATCCCCGTCTACCAGCCCCGCACGGAAGAGGAACTTCAGAACCTCACACGACTGGTACAATCAACCATCGGCTTCGATGCGAATCGGGGCGATACTGTAGAAGTCATCAACCTCAAATTCATCGATCCGACGGCTGGAATCGACGAAGATGCCGGTCTGACCATCTTCGGTGTGAATATTACCGAGCGGGTTTACGACATCTTCGAACTGGTGCTGCTGGCCATCGTCGGGATCATCGTTCTGCTGATCATCGTCAAGCCGCTGATGGAGTATATCCGGGAGCAGGCTTCGGCTACAGCCCAGGAAGGCCGCCGCCTGATCGCTGATCAGACATCTGCCTCACCAGCCCTGACAGGACCGACAGCAGCACGGGTGCCGGGTATGCGTCCGCCGGAAGATATGGATCAGATTGAAGAACTGATCGATATTGACCGGGTCGAAGGTCGTGTTAAAGCTTCTTCCGTCAAGAAGGTTGGTGAGATCGTTGACAAGCATCCGGAAGAAGCGCTGTCAATCATCCGCACCTGGTTGTACGCAGAGACCTAAGGGGGTCAGAGTATGGGCCGGACGAAGGACGACTACAGGAGCCTGGCAGGCGTTGATAAGGCAGCTATTTTCATGCTGTCGCTCAACGACAATCAGGCGACCAAGATGTTCGAAATGATGGACGACGAGGAAATCAAGGAGCTGTCGCAGGCGATGGCTAACCTGGGATCCGTCTCGTCCACCGTTGTTGAACGCCTGTTTGTTGAATTTGCCGACCAGCTCTCATCAACCGGCTCTCTTGTCGGAACCTACGATTCCACCGAACGGCTGCTGATGAAAAGCATGGGCGCAGAACGTGCTGCGGCCATGATGGAGGAAATTCGCGGCCCCGCCGGCCGTACCATGTGGGAAAAGCTGGCGAACGTGAACGAAGCCGTTCTCGCCAACTACCTGAAGAACGAGTATCCGCAGACCGTGGCCGTCGTGCTCTCGAAAATTCGGGGTGATCATGCCGCCGCCGTGCTGTCACTGCTGCCGGAAACCTTCTCCATGGAAGTCATCATGCGCATGCTGCGTATGGAAGCTGTGCAGAAAGAGGTGCTCGACGGTGTCGAAAAGACATTGCGGACAGAATTCATGTCGAACCTTGCCCGCACCCAGCGCCGTGATGCCCATGAAATGATGGCGGAAATCTTCAACCATCTGGACCGCAACACGGAGAACCGTTTCGTCACCGCCCTGGAAGAGCGCAATCGCGAGAGCGCCGAGAAGATCAAGGCTCTGATGTTCACCTTCGAAGATCTCATCCGCCTCGATACTGCCGGTGTCCAGACTGTCCTGCGGTCCGTCGAAAAGGACAAGCTGGCGATGGCGCTGAAAGGCGCATCGGAATCAATCGCAGAGATGTTCTTCAACAACATGTCCGAACGTGCCGGCAAGATGCTGCGCGAAGATATGGATGCCCTCGGCCCTGTCAGGCTGAAAGATGTCGACGACGCCCAGGCGATCATTGTGGTCGCCGCGAAGGAGCTCGCCGACAGAGGCGAAATCGTGATCTCCGACGGTGGCGCAGAAGACGAACTGATCTACTAGGGCTGCACGGAAAACCATGGCCGCCATTCACAAGTTCCTGTTCGAGAAGTCTTTTGACGATCCGGATATGCTTGCGCCAAAAAAGAAACCCAAGACGGAAGCTCCTGTCGTCGATGAGCCGGAAGAACCGGTAGTGCCGACCGTCACGATGACCGAAGAGGAATTCGCGGCGAAGCTGAAGGAAGTCGAGGAAGAAGCCTATCTACGCGGCAAGACCGAGGTAGAAGACGCACAAAGCCGGTCTATCGAAGATGAAATCGCTGCCGCCCTGAGGTCGATCAGCATCCAGTTGCCGGATATTGCCGCAAAACTGGGCCCCGAAGCAGAAATGCGCAGTGGTGATGCCGTTCTCGTTGCAGCCTCGGTTGCCCGCAAGCTGCTGCCGGAGAAAATGGCAGAAGGTGCGATTGAAGAGATTGAGGGACTGGTCCGTTCAACGGTTTCAGGACTGATCAATGAGCCGAGGGTTGTGGTTCGCGCAAACCCGGAAATTGCTGAAGGCCTGCGCGAGAGACTGGCTGAAGTGGCCACGGAAACCGGGTTCGATGGCAAGCTGACAATTGTCGATGATGAAAAGCAACCTGTCGGCAACTGCCATTTGGAATGGTCTGATGGTGGTGCGGAACGGGATGTCGAACGCATGCTGAATGATCTCGATGGCCTGATCGATCGCTACCGGGAAGCCCAGGAAGCGGCACGCATTGCCGCAGAGGAAGAAGCGGCTGCCCTTGCTGAAGCCGAAGCTGCAGCAGAGGCAGAAGCATCAGCAGACGAAGATGACGAAACCGGGACACCTGAAGCTGACGAACAGCCCCCCGGTGAAAACGAAGAAAGCGACGAACAGACTGCTTTGGATGCAGACGACAAGCCGGTATGATAGATGATTCGCAGAATAAGGATTGAATGATGGCGGATGATAATGATCTGAATCTGCCTGACCTTGATGAAGTCGCAGCCAGCGGCGGATCAATGGGCATGGACGAGGAAATGACGGATCCCCCTGAGCCGGACATGAGCGCGGCATCGCGCACTGCCCGGGATCTGGAGGCTGTCTACGACATTCCCGTGCAGGTATCGGCCGTGCTCGGCAAATCAACAATGCAGGTCAGCCAGCTTTTGCGACTGGGTCGTGGCGCCGTCGTCGAACTGGACCGCAAGGTTGGCGAGGCCATCGATATTTATGTGAATAACAGACTTGTTGCGCGTGGCGAAGTCGTCGTCGTGGAAGACCGGCTTGGTGTGACCATGACGGAAATCATCAAGACCGACCGGGCCTGACAGCGCATGTCGGTCATTCCAGATCAACACTGGGCGGATTAGGTTCAGCGAATGGCAGACAACAGCTCTGGTGGCGGCACGTCAATCGACCTCGCGACAATACTGGGACTTCTCGGTGCTTTCGGGCTGATCATCTCGGCCATGGTGCTGGGCGGATCTCCCGGTTCATTTGTAGATATACCCTCAATCCTGATCGTCATCGGCGGGACATTCGCAGTTACGATGGTCAGTTTTTCCATTTCCGAGATGCTGCGCGCCGGCGTGGTTATCGGGAAAACCTTTGTCGCAACCCAGTATGACCCGAGCGGGGCTGCCAATCAGGTGATGCAGCTGTCTGAACTGGCCCGCAAGAAAGGCGTTCTGGCATTGCAGGGGGTTGTCGAAGGGCTGAACGAGACACCGTTTCTGCACAAGGCCATTTCGATGGTCGTCGATGGTACGCCGGGCGATGAAGTTGAACTTGTGATGCGGCGTGATCTCAACTCTACCATCTCGCGCCATCAGAAAAGTGCGGCAGTCCTGAAGCGGGCAGCCGAAGTTTCCCCGGCCATGGGTCTGATCGGTACATTGATCGGGCTGGTTCAGATGCTGGGCAATCTGGATGACCCCTCGACCATCGGTCCCAGCATGGCCGTTGCTCTGCTGACCACATTCTACGGCGCCATTCTGGCGAACATGGTGTTCTCGCCGCTGGCATCGAAGCTGGAAAAAAATTCGGACGAAGAAATGGTCGTCAATCAGGTCTATCTGTTGGGGGCCGGGTCGATCGGTCGCCAGGAAAACCCCCGGCGTCTGGAACTTCTTATCAACAGTCTGCTGCCACCTTCGCAGCGCATCACGTATTTTGACTAGGGGCTTCTGAAGGCAATGCGTCTACTCATTATCGGTTCACTTGGCGGACAGATCGGTGCAGCGAGCAAGATCGCGGTATCGCGCGGGGCAAAGGTTGTCCATGCCGATAACGTGGCCGAAGCGCTGAACGTGCTGCGGTCCGGTCAGGGTGCTGACCTGATCATGATCGACGTGAAGCAGAATATTGCGCAGCTGGTCGAAAGCCTCAAATCCGAGCGTATTTCTGCCACTGTTGTTGCCTGTGGCACAGAGAATGACAGCCAGGCCGCCGTCGGGGCAATCAAGGCCGGAGCGCAGGAATTTGTACCGCTGCCGCCTGATCCCGAACTGATGGCCGCCGTGTTCGAGGCCGTCGCGGAGGAAAGCCATGCGCTGATTGCCGCAGACAGCCGCATGCTGGAGACCATCCGCCTTGCCGAGCAGGTCGCCCCGACAGAGGCGACCATCCTGATTTCCGGAGAAAGCGGTACCGGTAAGGAAGTCATTGCACATCACATTCACCGCAAAAGCCGGCGATCAAAAAACCGGTTTGTTGCCGTCAACTGCGCCGCAATTCCGGAAAACCTGCTGGAAAGTGAGCTTTTCGGCCATGAAAAGGGAGCCTTCACCGGCGCGGTTGCCCGCAGGCTTGGCAAGTTTGAAGAAGCCAATGGCGGCACCATGCTGCTCGACGAAATCAGCGAAATGGATATCCGCCTGCAGGCAAAGCTGCTGCGTGTCATTCAGGAACGCGAGATTGACCGGCTGGGCGGCACGAAGCCGGTCCGGGTGGATGTCCGGATTCTGGCAACGACGAACCGTGACCTGCAATCGGAAGTGCGTGAAGGGCGTTTCCGGGAAGACCTTTATTTCCGCCTGAACGTCGTCAATCTGGCGATGCCGTCACTCCGCGACCGGCCCGCCGATATCGAAGTCCTGTCGACCCATTTCGCCCGGAAATATGCCGAACTGAACCATATGCCGGAACGGGCTATTGATCCCGGCGCCCTTACCATGCTGAAAAGTCACAGCTGGCCGGGAAATGTCCGGGAACTGGAAAATACAATCCATCGTGCCGTGATCATCACCACCGGTGACAGGATCGGGCCGGACTCAATCATGATCACCCCGTCATCCTCCTCTCAGCCGAAAGATACGGCAGACGGTACCACAGGTCTGGTTGGCCGGACCGTCGCAGATGTCGAGCGTGATCTGATCATTGATACATTGCAGCACTGCGTCGGCAACCGGACGCATGCCGCGAACATTCTGGGCATTTCAATCCGGACGCTGCGGAACAAGCTGAATCTGTACAACGATCAGGGTGTTGCCGTACCAGCTCCCGGCGAAGGGTGAGGTCCTGAATGGCTGACGCCCTTCCCCAGACCGACAACCAGACACCGGAAGGTGGCGGCGCTGACGGCGGCGGTGTCAATTTCGACAGCCTGTTTGCCCGCGCACAGGCTGCACTGCGTCGCGGTGATATTCTGCTGGCACTCGGCGTCATCCTGATTGTCGGCGTCCTGATCCTGCCCTTGCCGGTCTGGCTTCTGGATTTCAGTCTCGCGCTCTCCATCACCTTCTCGGTGATGATCCTGATGACCGCGATATTCATCGAAAAACCGCTCGAATTCAGTGCATTTCCGATGATCCTGCTGATCGCGACCATGTTGCGGCTGGCACTCAACATGGCATCGACGCGACTAATTCTGGCCAATGGTCATGAAGGTACGGCTGCTGCCGGAAAGGTTATTGAAGCCTTTGGCGACTTTGTCATGTCCGGCAATTTCGTGATTGGCATCATCGTTTTCGCGATTCTGGTGATCGTCAATTTCATCGTCATCACCAAGGGTTCCGGGCGTATCGCGGAAGTCACCGCACGCTTTACTCTCGACGCCATGCCCGGCAAGCAGATGGCCATTGATGCCGATCTTTCCTCCGGCCTGCTGGATGAAGAAGGCGCCCGCGCACGCCGCAAGCAGCTGGAAGAAGAAAGCAGCTTCTTCGGCGCGATGGATGGTGCCTCGAAATTTGTCCGGGGTGATGCGATTGCCGGATTGCTGATTACCTTCATCAATGTGATCGGCGGCATCATTATCGGCGTTGCCCAGCAGGACATGGCATTTTCTGATGCGGCCGATGCCTATACCCGTCTGACCGTGGGTGATGGCCTTGTAACGCAAATTCCGGCGCTGCTGGTCTCCGTCGGTGCGGGTATGCTGATCACCAAGGCCGGTGTTGAAGGCGGAGCCGAAAAAGCCGTCATCGGTCAGCTGACCAGTTATCCGAAGGTGCTGGGTATCAGTTCAGGCCTGCTGGCCTTCTTCGCCTTTCTTCCGGGTATGCCATTCGTTCCTTTCTCGCTGCTGGCCGGGGTCACCGGGATCAGTGCTTTCATGCTGGCCCGCCAGAAACGTGAAACCGCGCTGCAACTGGAGCAGGAAGCCGAACGGCGTCAGGAAGCCGAACAACAGGCGCCTGTTGAAGACGAACCGATTTCCACGGCCCTCCGTATTGATCTGGTTCGTCTTGAACTGGGATATGGTCTGCTGAGCATGATCAACAGCCCGCGTGGCCAGAAGCTGACCGATCAGGTCAAGGCACTGCGACGACAGCTGGCTTCCGAAATGGGCTTTGTCATGCCGAGTGTCCGCATTCAGGACAATATGCAGCTTGGCGCAAACAATTACGTCATCCGGGTCAAGGAGATCGAGGCCGGACGCGGCGACCTGCGGCCCAATATGCTGCTGGTGATGGACCCGCGGGGAGATGACATCACGATCCCCGGTGAAAAAACGACTGAGCCGACCTTTGGCCTGCCCGCCACCTGGATTGACATGGCGAACCGGGAAGAAGCCATGTTCCGCGGTTATACGGTCGTTGATCCGTCAACAGTCATCACCACCCATATCACCGAAGTCATCAAGGACAACATGTCGGAACTGTTGTCCCACAGCGAGACCCAGAAGCTGCTTGATGAACTCGACAAGGAACAGCAGAAACTGGTCGCTGACCTTGTACCCGGCCAGATCACGGTCGGTGGTATCCAGCGTGTTCTCCAGAATCTGCTGAAGGAACGCGTGTCAGTCCGCGATCTGCCGACCATACTGGAAGGGATATCGGAAACATCAGGGCACACACGCAATATCATGCAGATAACCGAGCATGTCCGGACCCGGCTGGCGCGACAGATCAGCGACATGAACCTGAACGCGGATGGCGTGGTGCCGCTTGTCACCCTGTCACCGCAGTGGGAACAGGCATTTGCCGAATCCCTCATCGGTCAGGGCGACGATCGCCAGCTTGCGATGCCACCCAGCCAGTTGCAGGATTTCATTGCAAAGGTACGCCAGACCTTTGAACATTTTGCCATGATGGGCGAAACGCCAGCTTTGCTGACCAGCCCGGCAATCCGCCCCTATGTGCGATCGATCATCGAGCGCTTCAGGCCTGTTACAACCGTCATGTCCCAGAATGAAATCCACCCGAAAGCGCGCATACGCACGCTGGGTCAGGTCTAGGGTGAACCGGTCATGCGCTTGAAAACCTTCACAGCAATAGACATGGCAGATGCCATGCGGCTTGTCCGGCTGGAAATGGGTGATGATGCCATCATCGTCTCGACCCAGAAGGGTATCGACGGCTCTGGCGTGCGTGTCACGGCAGCCCTTGAACCATCGACCGGCCCGGCCAAGGAGACCGAAGAAAAACCACGGACGCAGCAGCCCGCGGCCATCGATTCCATCCGCCGGACGCTGGATGCCCATAACGCCCCGCCCCGGCTGGTTGACAGGCTGCTGAATGCGGCCCGCCAGATCGAGGTCGAAGACCCGGTAATGGCGCTGGCCGGCGCGCTGGAGGCCGGATTTACTTTTGCCCCCATTCCACAGGATGCCGCGCCGAAGCCCTTTATGCTGATCGGCCCTCACGGTGTCGGAAAAACGGTGACTGTTGCCAAGCTGGCAGCCCGGGCCATGCTGGCCGGCAACCCGGTTCGTGTCATTACCACCGACACAACCAGCGCCGGTGCCATTGCCCGGCTGGACGCCTTCACCAAGATCATGAGCATCCGGCTGGAAACCGCCGAAAGCGCCGCTGCACTCGCCAAATTGCTGCAAAGCCGCACCGGCAACGAACTGACCTTCATCGACAGTACCGCCGGCAATCCGTTCAACCGCATGGATATGGCCGATCTGGCAGATTACTTCGCCGCCTCGGAACTGGAACCCGTTCTGGTGCTGGCCGCCGGTGGCGATCCGCTGGAGTCAGCGGAAATCGGTGAAGCTTATGCCGGACTGGGTGCAACAAGGTTACTGGCCACCCGTCTCGACATGACCCGGCGACTGGGCAGCCTGCTCAGTGCAGCCGATGCCGGGCGAATGATGTTCTGCGATGTCTGCGCTACCCCCCAGGTAGCCAATGGCGTCAGCCCGATCAACCCGGTCGTTCTGGCACAATTGCTAATGCCCGATTATCAACAGTCAACTTCGAGTTACTCCCTCGATGAGGCCCTATCATGAGTACTGTCACACCACTCGCGCCAAGAACCAATGCCCGGCCACGAGGCCGCAATCTGGTTGCTATCGCATCCGGTAAGGGCGGCGTCGGAAAGACGCTCTTTGCCATCAGCCTGAGCCATGCGCTCGCACGCGCCGGACGCAAGGTCCTGCTGTTCGACGGAGACCTTGGACTGGCCAACGTGGATATTCAGCTTGGCCTGATGCCAAAGCATGACCTCGGCGGTGTGATCGCTGGCCGGATGTCGCTCAACCAGGCGGTTCTGCCGTTTGATGATGGCGGATTTGATATCATCTCCGGGCGTTCCGGTTCCGGCAGCCTTGTCGATCTGCCGGTTGGACGTCTGCAGGGTCTTGGCGACGACCTGACCCTGATGGCGGCCAATTACGATCATGTCATCATTGACCTCGGAGCCGGTGTCGAAAAGACGGTCCGGGCCCTGACCAATAATGTCGGGGTCATTCTTGTGGTGACAACGGACGAGCCGACCTCCCTCACTGACGCCTATGCCTTCATCAAGGTCACGCATATGGATCAGCCGGATGCAGATATCCGGGTTGTCGTGAACATGTCGAACACGCCGAAGGAAGGCGAACGCACCTACAACACCCTGCTGAAAGCCTGTGAGGGCTTTCTGAAGTTCAGTCCGGCACTTGCCGGAACAGTTCGCCGCGATGACAAGGTCCGGTCTGCAATCCGCAGCCAGACCCCGTTGCTGATGCGCTATCCGAACACAGACGCCGCAGCAGATATCGAAGCCATCGCGACACGCCTGATCAAAGGCAGCGGCTGAGCATCCATCGGTCATGGTGACAATAACCCCGCAGGCCCTGCCGCAGCCCGTTCCGGGAACAACGTCGCCAAATCCTGTTGTTACCTTCAGCAATCCGGCGGCGGCACTTGCTGCACTGGGCGGTAGTCCTGCGGTTCAGGTCGCGGTAACGGCCAGTCAGCCGACATCAGCAGGAGCCATCCTTCTGTTGCAGGTTGCCGGTCAGTCTGTGGAAGTCCGCAGCCCGGTCACTCTGGCGCCGGGCACCCAGGCTGAGCTGAAACTTCTGCCCACGACAAACGGCACCAAGGCCCAGCTTGTTCTGCCTGATACCGGCAAGACAGCCGGTAATTCCGGCGGCACATCCTCCGCTGCCAGATCAGATGGCAATCCCGCAATCGTCACCATCAGGGGTACTCTTCAGGCAACGGTCATCCGTCCGGCAGCCGGTGCCTCGTCACCGGCCGCGCCATCTGCCCCAACGGCGGCCGCTGCCGGCACGCCCCCTGCTGCGACTGGTCCAACAACCGCATCAGGCCCTCCCCCCGCGGCCCCCTCCTCAGCAGCCACCCCGATCCCAGCCGGAGGCAATGCCTCTCCGGCGCCGACAACCGCTGCTGCTGCCGTAACCTCACAGCCACTTGTACCGGGAAGCACACTCACCGTACGGCCCTTATCTGCCGGTTCACCTGCCTCATCTGCTGCAACGACAGTCCTGACAGCAACCGTTGCCAGCACCAGCCCCGGCGGGACCACCTTGCTGACATCACCAGCAGGTACCCTGTCGCTCAATTTACCGGATGCACCGTCTCCCGGCGGTCAGGTCCGGCTGGAAATTCTTGAGATACTGCCCGCACCGCTGACAAACAGTCCGGTATTATCAGCCTCCGGTCTGCGCGGGCTGGGCGATACCCTGCTGCAGGTCATGCAGGTGCTGTCCCGAACGAACCCGGATGCCGCACGTGAGCTGGCCTCGCGCCTGCCACAGGCCAGCCCCGAACTGGCGGCCAACCTCACCCGGATGATCAGCGGTCTGCGTCTGGGGCAGGTTGGCCCGGTCATCGGCGACACAGTCATGCAGATACTGGAAAGAGGCGGTCGTGGCGGACTTCTCGCCCGTATCCGGGAAGACGTACAAAGCGCCCGGCAGGCCGGTGGAGAGAACAATGACTGGCGGAGTTACCAGTTGCCGTTTCTCAACGGGCAGGAGATCGAACCCATCAGGCTCCACCTCCACCACCCGGAAGATGACGATGGCAAACCGGATCCGGATCAGGCAACGAAACGGTTTCTGATTGATCTTGATCTCAGCAATATCGGTCCGCTGCAAATTGACGGGTTGATCGGCGACCAGAGTCTTGATCTGATCCTGCGCACCACCGTGCCAATGCCCGGCAATTTCATGGACGATCTGAACCTGATCTATATCACTGCACTGGAAGCTGTCGGAAAAACCGGACGGCTGACCTTCCGTCATGACGAGCCCCTGATTGAAATTCTGCCGGCCGCAGAATCAAGACCCGGATTTTTTGTCTGATGGAGACCTTTGAACGCCGTGCCTTGCTGACCTGCGCGCCCAACCCGGCCGTGCATCGGGATTATATTGTCAGCCTTACCGGTCAGTTACCCGGGATTGCCGTGAAAATTCATTATGTCCCGGACCGCGAAATCATCATACGGGACTCGCTGACACGATATCTTGAAGCAATTGACCGGCTTGGCTGGTCCGGGATCGAACGCATCGGTGTCACGGTCATGGAAGATTTCTTTGATGTCTCCATTGCCCGATGGACAATGGTCACCCTGCAGCAGACCGAGGCTGACACGACCATTGAATTCATGGCCGAAGACCGGCAACCAAACTGGAATAATACGCGGCTGCTTGAACGGCTGCGATAGGCAGGAACCTTACAGAAGGACAAACGATGACCACAAGGCGATGGAAACGAAGACCTGAGGGCTCAACCTGGGGCGACTTTGGCGAAGATGATCAGCAGGGCAGAATGAACCTGCTGACCCCGGAGGTGGTTCGCGGCGCCATATCCGAGGTACGGGAAGGCGTCACCTTTTGCCTGAGCCTGCCACTGGATCTGCCGGGTGGCGACAGCGTGAACAGCAAGCGCAAGCCACCTGAATTGCGACCGGTGTTCGTTGGTGATGACGTCTATTCAAACTATCGCTGGAGTGAACGCATTCCCGGCAATCATGACATCAGCAGCGACGAAGCGGTTCTGCTGCACAGTCAGTATTCAACCCAGTGGGACAGCCTGGCCCATATCGGGGCTGAGTTCGATGCCGACGAGGATGGTGTCCCCGAAGCCCTGTATTACAATGGGTATCGTGCCGGAGAGGATATTCACAGTCCCTATGACGGCGGCGCCCGGGCACTCAGTATCGACAATATGGCAACAGCCTGTGTCCAGACCCGCGGGGTCATGATCGACGCCCGGCGTCATCTTGGTGATTCCCGTACAGCCATTGATATGGATGGTCTTCAGCAAATCATGGATACCGATGGCATTGATGTTCGCGAAGGCGACATGCTCTGCCTGCATACAGGTTTTGCCACCATGATCATGGAAATGGCAGGTAATCCGGATGCGGCAAAGCTGCATAGTTCCTGTGCCGTGCTGAATGGTCGTGACGACAGGCTGCTGCGCTGGATCAGCGACACCGGTATCGTCGCGATTGCTTCCGATAATATGGCCGTCGAAGACTCCCGCGGTACCGGTGGCGCAGAAGATGGCGGTTCACGGCTTCCGCTGCATCATCATTGCCTGTTCAAGCTAGGCGTACATCTCGGGGAACTCTGGTATTTTGAAGATCTGGCAAAGGCTCTGGTTGACCGTAAACGCAACAACTTTCTGATTACGGCCCCGCCACTACGTCTGCCCGGTGCGGTTGGTTCGCCGGTAACCCCTGTCGCGACCATTTGACTATTTGGCAGTTGCCGGAAATTTCCGCTATCGTCTCCGCATCGGGGAAGAATGATTCGGGGATGTTATGAGCGGACTACTATCGAGCCTGACAAACGCCTATCAGGAAATGCTGGAACGGCACCGCAATCTGCCTTTTCTGAAGGCAGTGATGGCGTCCAGCGCGATCATGGCAATTGCCGATGGGGAAGTTACCTTCAACGAACGTGTCCGAATTGACCAGATTCTTGAGACGCTCGACAAGCTTGCGGTTTTTGACCCCCATGAAGGGGTTGATCTGTTCAATGATTATATTGAGGGGATCAAGGAAAACTCGGCCACCGGGCACGAACGTTGCTGGGAAGACATCCACGCCGCGGTTGAGGATATCGAAACAGCCGCTCTGATGCTGCGGGTATGTCTCGCGATCTGTGCTTCAGACGGCGAGGTTAACCTGCCGGAGCAAATCGCTGTTGTGACCCTTTGCAGCCGGCTTGGCGTCGAGCCCAAGGATTGTGGTCTTTATACAGACCTGACAGCAGAAGAGTTTCTGGCGCAGTCCATCAAACAACCCTGAAATCGACAAGCTTCTGACATCAGGCAATGCGCAGGGTATCTCTCTCGTAATCAAAGGACAGTACCATGCCATCCGTAGCCATTCTGACGCTGCCTGAATTCAATGAAGTCGACAGTTTTGTCGCCTACCACATGCTGAACCGGTCATCAGAAGTCGATGCTTTCCTCGCAGGACCGGAACCGGAGGTTGTTTCCTTCTTCGGCACCCGGGTTCATATCGACCATAGCCTTGAGGACGCGCTGAAAGCCGACGCAGTCATTGTCGGCAGTGGCCGCCTGACGAGAAAGTTTGCCGTTAATAACGATTTCCTGACCGCGCTGAAATTCAGACCAGATCAGCAGATCGTCGCGTCACAATGTTCGGGTGCCCTGATACTGGCAAAACTCGGATTGCTGCAGGGGCTGCCCGTCTGCACCGACAACATGACCCGGCCATGGATCGAGGAGATGGGGCTTACCGTCCTCGACAAAACCCTTGCGGTAGAAGGAAATATTGCCACTGCCGGAGGATGCCTCGGCGCACAGCAGCTGGCAGCCTGGATACTTTGCCGTCTGGTTGGCGAAGCTGCTGCCCGCGAGGCCTTGGCATATGTTGCGCCCATCGGTGACGGTGATGACTTTATCGACCGTCTGATTGCAGCCGCAAAACAGGCTGATCGGGGCCTGCAAAAAAACTGACCGTCCTGCAGCTTACAGCCGGCCGGCAATCAGCGCTCGGCGTTGCGGATTAAGTCCCAGCTCATCAAGCTCGTTCTGTTGCCGCCGGTTGACCTGCAGGGTTTCAACCTTGTCCCGGTTATCCTTGGTTATCTCAATGGTTTTCAGTTCACGGAAGGCTCCGCGCACTTCTTCCTGCGCTGTTTCGATCTGTTTTTCCACGTTGGACAACGACTGACGCAGTCGCTCCCGCCGGTCGATATAGCCAAGGGCATAGGTTGCATAGGTCCGGCCAGCCTCGAAATTCCGGGCTGCCAGCGCCTGCTCCGCCTGGAGTTCAGCCTCCAGATTTGCCAGTTCCGTCTGGAGTTGTTCAGACAGGCTGAGCAAGTCGCCAAGCTGTCGGCGTTTTTCGTCGAGCCGCCACTTCTGCAGCCGGATTACGCTATCCAGTCCCCGTCGCGCCATACCCTCAAGCCCCCAATATTTCTGCAAGTCGTTGATAACCGGCGGCGAGATCAGTCGCCTCACCCTTCTGCTGGGTCATAAATTCTTCCAGCGGTTCGTGATAGTGAATTGCTTCATCAATTCCCGGATCAGAGCCTTTCCGATAGGCGCCAAGCCGGATCAGTTCAGCCATGTCATCATAGGTCGCCATCAGACGGCGCGCCCGACTCACAATGGCCGTTTCTTCGGCTGTATTACAGGCAGGCATGGTTCTGGATACAGAACGCAGGACATTCACTGCCGGATAGCGCCCACGCTCTGCAATTTCACGGTCGAGAACAATATGGCCGTCCAGAATACCCCGGACAGCATCGGAAATCGGCTCATTGTGATCATCACCTTCCACCAGCACCGTGAACAGACCGGTAATGCTGCCACGATCAATACCCGGTCCGGCCCGTTCCAGAAGTTTCGGCAATTCTGCAAAGACGGTCGGTGTATAGCCTTTTGACGCCGGCGGCTCGCCTGCTGACAAACTGATTTCACGCTGGGCCATCGCAAATCGCGTGACGGAATCCATCATGCACAGGACCTGACAATCCTGATCCCGGAAAAATTCGGCAACCGCCATCGTTACATAAGCTGCCTGACGGCGCATCAGCGGCGGCTCGTCTGACGTTGCCGCAACAATCACGCTCCGGGCCATGCCATCGTCACCAAGATCATCTTCAATGAACTCCCGTGCCTCACGGCCACGTTCACCGATCAGGCCGATGACATTCACCTCAGCAGAGGTTCCCCGTGCAATCATTGACAGCACCGAAGACTTCCCAACACCCGATCCGGCAAAGATTCCCATGCGCTGACCATTACAGAGGGTCAGGAAACTGTTCATCACCCGCACACCGACATCCAGCTTGCCGGCAACGCGCTGTCGCTGATGCGCCGGCGGAGGCGTATTGTGAATTGGCATGCCGACATCACCGCGAGGCAGCGGCCCCTTGCCGTCAATCGGCTCCCCCATGGCGTTGATCACCCGCCCGAGCCATTCCCGTGTCGGGTAGATCATTGGCTCTGCCTCGCCAATTTCGGCGCGGCAGCCAATACCAATGCCTTCGACGGCACCGAACGGCATCATCAGGGCGCGATCATTACGGAAGCCAACAACCTCACAGGGAAGATGACGGCCGCCACGGGCGTGAATGGTACAGCGATCTCCGACGGACAACGCCCGCTGAACGCCGCCGACTTCAACCAGCATCCCGAGAACAGCCGTAACCCGGCCGAACAGATGCCGGTCGGTCAGCTGGTCTACATCACTGATAAAGCTTTTGATCAGCGCACTGCGCAAATCCACTATCCCTCATCTCTCGATCCCTCCGCACTGTACGGACAACAGGGTTAATCACTGGTAAATATCCGTGTCCGTCGATAGACCTCAAGACTAGCCAAATAACGCTGGTTTTTCTTGGAGACTACGCAGTAAAACAGCAAACTTACGAATATGGTTAACAATACTCTTGTAAGACGTATTAAAGTTGATTATGGTTAACCAAGGTTAACAGCGTTCAGGTGGAGTTCCAGATATGCGCGTGCTTCTGGTTGAAGACGAGCAGGCAACGGCAAAAAGCATCGAATTGATGCTCCGGTCTGAAAATATGGTGGTCGACACGACCGAATATGGGGAAGACGGCCTCGAAATCGGGAAACTGTATGATTACGACATCATCATTCTCGATCTCATGCTGCCTGACATTGACGGATACGAGGTTCTGCGGCGTCTTCGCGACGCAAAGGTGCAGACACCTGTCCTGATCCTGTCCGGCCTTTCCGAGCCAGACAACAAGATCAAAGGACTTGGGACCGGGGCTGACGATTACCTCACCAAACCCTTCGACAAGCGCGAACTGATTGCGCGTATTCAGGCGATTGTCCGCCGCTCCAAGGGGCATGCACAATCCATCATTCATACCGGTCGTCTGTCGGTCAATCTGGATGCCAGGACCGTCGAAGTTGACAGTCATCCGATCCATCTGACCGGCAAGGAATACGGTATCCTCGAATTGCTGTCCCTGCGAAAGGGTACGACCCTGACCAAGGAGATGTTCCTTAATCATCTCTATGGCGGCATTGACGAGCCGGAACTCAAGATCATCGATGTTTTCGTCTGCAAGCTCCGCAAGAAGCTTTCAAACGCGACCGCCGGTGAGAATTATATCGAGACTGTCTGGGGTCGCGGCTACGTTCTGCGTGACCCTGATGAAGTGATAAATCCGAAAAGCGCGGTTGCCTGATATCAGACGGTAAACCACGAACCACCTGATCACTGTTATCCGAGGCGGTGATCAGGTCGGGATGTAGACACCTCTGGCCCCGGCCATAGGCTTGAACTTATCGGACACTCCCAGCACCGTCTCCGCACCGCCCAGGAACAGACATCCATCCGGGTTGGTAATTGCGGCTATCCGGTCCAGCACTTCCTTCTTGGTCGGCTGATCAAAATAAATCAGCACATTCCGGCAGAAGACAACGTCGAATTTGCCAAGCGCAGCAAGGCTGCCCAGCAGGTTCTGTTCGCGGTACTGGACCATTCCCCGCAGAGAACTGTCGATCTGCCAGAGATCCCCGCTTTTCTGGAAATACTTCACCAGCATCTGGATCGGCAGCCCGCGCTGTACCTCAAACTGAGAATACAGCCCCGCCTTCGCCTTCTGAAGAATTTCCCGGGAGATATCCGTACCAATAATTTCAATTCGCCAGCCAGCAGTCTTCGCGGCCATTTCCTTCAGAATCATTGCGATGCTGTATGGCTCCTGACCACTGGAAGCCGCCGCACACCAGATCCGAAGCTGCTTACGTGAAGCGTTCTTTTCCAGCAATCCCGGCATGATCTGATCCCGGAGAATGTCGAACGGACGGGTATCGCGGAAGAAGAATGACTCGTTGGTCGTCATGGCCTCCATGACTTCCTGGGTCAGACCTTCATCACGACTGGATTTCAGCTGGCTGATCAGTTCCGTCAGATCTTTCATGCCGCGCTTACGGACAATCGGCATCAGTCTGGATTCAAGCAGGTACATCTTGTCCTGCGTAACAATCAGGCCCGAGCGCTGTTTCAGCATCCCGCTGATGAAGGCGAAATCGAGTGAGCTGAGACTCATCAGCGTCCTCCCGCCCTGCGTCGCAGATAGGCTCCGATATCAGCAAGCGGCAGCACTTTGCTGGCAAGCCCCGCAGTCGCGACGGCACCGGGCATTCCCCAGACCACGCTGCTTTTCTCATCCTGAGCGACGATCATACCGTTATGTTCAATCACTGTTTTTGAACCATCCCGGCCATCATGCCCCATGCCCGTGAGGATAACACCAAGAACGCCTGATCCATAAACCGACGCAACACTGCGGAACATCGGATCAACCGCCGGCCGACAGAAGTTCTCCGGGTCTGACTGTACAAGACGGACGCAGACACCTGTTCCGTTCTTCTCTGCAATCATGTGATAATCACCCGCGGCAACATAAGCCTTACCCGGTTCAAGCCGGAGGTTATCTGTCGCTTCCACTGTCGGCAATTTTGTCTGGCGCTCGATATTGGCGGCCAGAATTCGGGTAAATGTCGGAGGCATATGCTGTGTGATCAGAATCGGCTGGGACAGGCCGGTGAGATGCTTGAGCACCTCAAACAAAGCCTGGGGACCACCGGTAGAGCTGCCAATCGCAATTACCCGAACAGGCAGGTTTGTCTCAGGGCGGGTTGTAACCGCCGTCGGGGGTCTGGCCGACGCCGCAGCCACACGAACCGCATCTGACGTCGCAGCACTGAACTTCCCCCGCTTCCCGGAAAGCGCGGTGACTTTATCGATCAGTTCTCGCTGAAAATCCTGCCCGCCTGAAATCTCCCGGGCGGCTGTCGGTTTCGGGATATATTCCGCTGCCCCAAGCTGAAGTGCCTTCAGGCTGATCGCCGCGTTCTTTTCCGTCAGCGTTGATGCCATGATGATCTTGATGCCCGGCTGCTTTGCAACAAGCTGTGGCAACGCCGTAAGGCCATCCATAACCGGCATTTCAATATCAAGAATGATGACATCAGGGTGATGGCGATCAAGCGCACGGATTGCCTGCTGTCCGTCCCCGACTGAAGCAATGACCTCGATACCCGCCTTTTCAAGCATGCGTACGATCAGACCGCGGACAACCGCGGAATCATCGACCACCATAACTTTGGCATGGTTGCTCCCCAAGGCGCTCACTTTCTGATCATTCCCTATATTATGTCTGACGACTGACAGCCGGTCAGAGGATGCCCGCTTGTGAAAGCTTAGCCTGGATGATCTCGCTGTCGAACGGCTTCATGATGTATTCGTTTGCGCCTGCTGCGATCGCTTCCTGAATATGCTCAATGTCATTTTCAGTGGTACAGAAAACGACAACCGATTTATCACCACCTTCGAGTTCCCGCAGTTTCCGCAGAAAATCGATGCCGTTCATAACCGGCATATTCCAGTCCAGCAAGATTGCTTCAGGCATTGCCTCCAGACATGAAGTCAGAGCCTGCTGCCCGTCAGCAGCTTCCTTCGTGGCAAACCCGAGTTCCTCAAGAATTTTCCTGGCAACCATCCGGATAACCCGGGAATCATCGACAATGAGGCAAGTTTTCATACGTCTTACGTCCTGTGACAATCATCTGCCTCATACCAGCGGTATGTCATGCGGCAATATTCGAAATATCCAGTACACGGTTTACATCAAGAACTACCATTAGTTCTTTGTCCAGCCGGTATACCCCTGCTGCAATTTCGCGCCATCTCGGATCCAGTGTCCCCGGATTACGTTCGAAAATACTATTGTTCAGCGAGAGAACCTCGCCAACCTCATCAATAATAAGACTATAGAGTTCACCACCATGCTCAACCACGATGCTCATGTTATCTGATTCGTCGGCCTGTGGCGGCAATGAAAGGCGTCGGCGCATATTTACTGCCGTCACAACACGGCCACGCAAATTAAGCGATCCGGCTACTTCCGGAGGGCTGAGGGGGACACGCGTGATTTTCTGCGGTCCGAGAACATCCTGAACTGTCAGGACGGGAATACCAAACAGCTGATCGGCAATTGTCATCGTGACATACTGCTGGGTCGTGCCGACGGCCTCGATATCCGTTCTGGCCCGATGTGCTGGAAGTGTCTGGCTCATTTTGTGGCTCCGGCGCTGGAAATGGTTGTACGCAGAACATCAATCAGGCTCTCACGATCATCTTTTGCGACATAGTCGCTAAAGCCAACCTGACGCCCACGTTCAAAGTCAGCTTCAGATGTCCGGCTGGACAGCGCAATGATCGGAAGTCGGCTCCAGCGCTGGTCAGCTTTCATTGCCTCCGCAAATTCAAATCCGTTCATCCCCGGCATTTCGATATCACTGACAACGGCATCGAACTCCGTATCACGTTCAAGGATACTGATCGCAGCCTCAGCACTTTCAGCAACAACTGCCCGGAAGCCCGAAACCGAGAGAAGAGGTGACAACAGATTGCGGAAAAACGGGCTGTCATCAACCAGCAGAACCCGTCCATTAACAACCTGCTGTTCAGCACCATCACGATGTGAGAACCAGTCACCGAATGCCTTGGTCAGATAAAAACTGGCATCAATAACATCAGTCGACTTCCCGGAAATGATTGCGCTGCCCAGCAGAGCCGTATCATCTCCTTCAAGTTCGATCTTGAGATGGTCCTCAACGATATCGACGATTTCCTCAACGACCAGGCCCATGCTTTTATTCCGGTCGGTGAAGACCAGAACCGGTACTTTTCCTTCGGAAGCCAGTTCGCCGGAACCATCAAAATTGACCAGAGGCATCAACTGGCCCCGGTACTGGACCACAGGCCGGTCGTCACCATACTCGACTGTCGCCAGATCAATTTCCTCAAGACGGGCAACCAGCGCCAGCGGGACAGCCTTCAGCTTCTTGTTGTCGGCCCGGAAGACCAGCAACGACGTTTTCTGGTCAGCAATCTCAATCGTCTTCTGAACCACTTCCTCATCATTCCGGTCAGAAGAAGCTTCTCCGAGTTTGGTCGCGATCCCGTTTGGATCAAGGATCATGATGACACTGCCGTCACCAAGTATCGTATTGCCGCTGAACAGCGTGATATGGCGGAGAATGGGGGCCACCGGCTTCACAACGATTTCCTCGGTGTCAAAAACCCGGTCAACAATAATTCCGAAAGTTGTCGCACCGACCTGGGAAACGACGATGAAGCGGTCATCACCTGTCGCACCATCCTGACCCAGATCATCTGAATCATCTTCTTCCAGACCGAGTATCTTCGACAGGGTCACAAGCGGCAGCAAACGATCCCGGAGCCGCAGAACCGGCGAATTATGGATACGTTCAATACGATGCGAGGAATCATTCGATGCCCGGACCAGCTCAAGAACACTAAGCTGCGGAATGGCAAAACGTTCTCCGCCACTTTCAACAATCAGCGCAGACACAATCGCCAGGGTCAGGGGAATCTTGATGATGAAGGTTGAACCTGTGCCCTCTGTGGAGCGCAGTTCAATGGTGCCACCAATCTTTTCAATGTTGGTGCGCACGACATCCATGCCGACACCACGCCCGGAAACCGAGGTCACTTTCTCAGCTGTTGAGAAACCTGCCTTGAAGATGAACTGCTGAATTTGCTGATCACTGAGAGATTCAAGTTCTCCTTCGGTTGCCAGACCATTTGAAATGGCCTTCGCCTTGACCCGGTCGATATTGATACCGCGTCCGTCATCGTCAATTTCAATGATGATATAACCGCCCTCATGAAAGGCTTTCAGAAGGATGCGCCCGACTTCGGGTTTTCCGGCATCAATCCGGCCCGGAGTATCTTCAAGGCCATGATCTGCCGAGTTTCTCACCATATGGGTCAGCGGGTCCTTGATGAGTTCAAGAACCTGCCGGTCAAGCTCCGTCTCTGCACCGACCATCTGCAGATCAATTTTCTTGTTCATTTCAACGGCCAGATCACGAACGATACGCGGCAATTTCGCCCAGGCATTCCCGATTGGCTGCATCCGCGTCTTCATCACCCCTTCCTGCAGGTCGGTAGTGATATGGCTCAATCGCTGCAGGGGAACGGTAAACTCGCTGTCATCCCGGTTACGGACCATCTGCAGGAGCTGGTTGCGGGTCAGCACCAGTTCGCTGACCAGGGTCATCAGGTTTTCCAGAAGGTCTACATTCACCCGGATACTTTGCGCTGCAACGCTGGATTCCTTCGGCGCACCGGCATCTGCCTCAGCAGGCTGAGAGGTTTTCGATATTGCGGGCGGGCTTGCGACCCTGGCGGGAACAGCTGCTGGCTCTGGGGCAGGAGTTTTTTCAGGCACAGGAGCCGGATCTGCTGCTTCTGCCTCAAGTTCTGCCGCCATTGCGGCTGCGATCTCTTCCTCACTGGCTGCCTTCACGCCTGCAGACTCTGCTGCTTCAACCTCTTCAAGAAGCTCCGCCGCCACAGGGAACCCGAAATCACTCATAACCGGCCCGGCATCGGAATCCGCCACGGCATCTTCGGCAGGAGCAGCAGCCACATCCGGTGCTGACGACGGCAGATTGCCATCCGCCATTGCATTCAGCTGCGCGATCAGCTCAGCGTCATCACCCTCAGGCTCAGCTTCGGTCGCTTCCAGTACGGACAGGATATCCTTGATACGGTCCAGACATTGCAGGATCAGTGTGACTGCTTGCGGCGTAACATCCAGTTCACCGTCCCGGAACTTGCCGAGGACGTTCTCGCCCGCATGAGCAACGGCTTCCAGTCGTGGCAGACCAAGAAATCCACAGGTTCCCTTAATCGTGTGAACCAGCCGAAAAATATACGACAAGATTCCCTGATCATTCGGATCCTGTTCAAGCTTGACGAGTTCAACATCCAGAACTGCCAGACTCTCAGAAGTCTCAGTCAAAAATTCACTCAGGAGATCATCCATGTTCCCAACCCCGGTCAAACGCAGTGACGCGCTTCATTTCATGTCATCAACCACCACTATAACGATGCAGAAAAATTCGTCTCTCCGTATTAACCGCAATAGATAGCTGACGGGCCAGATGCATCACGGGCAGAGAATGGCAATCTCCGTCACACCTTTACCCGCATCATACTGAAGTTCGCATCCACCGTCCCTGCAACAATGATAGAGCAGAAGTCCCGGCAGCAATGCGGGGACGAAGTCATCATCCGTTGCCGCGCCATCCAGCACCCGGCGCATGGCCGGGTCCATCTCCCCGCTTTGCCCTTCTGCAAGAACCCCCAGCGCAGTGCCGGTTTCCGTCGACGCAATCTGGGTCGACAGGCTGTGAACCCGGAGAATTGCAGACTGTGCCACCATTGAGGCAAGAAACAGCAAACGCGACGATCGCCGTGTGATTTTGTTGCCCGCCATATCCTGTGGCGGATGCCAGTTAAAGGTCAGGCTGTCACCAAGATAACCAGCCATGATCCCTTCGACAGACTGCAGGTCAACCGAACCGGCTTCTGCCTTGCCAAAAGCCAGACGGAAGAAATTGAGCCGGGCATTCAGCTGACTGGCACTCATCCGGACAAGATCCATTGCTTCCGGATCCATATCAGATGGCTGTTCGAGAAGTTCGAGACCGGCTGCAACGGCACCGGCCGGCCCTACAAGGTCATGGCAAAGGCGGGAGGCCACAAGATCGGCTAGTCGAAGGTCGATGGTCATGGCAAGCTCAGTTGTTGAAACAGATGAATGAGAAGACAGCGGGGTCAGGCATGAATAAAGTCAGAAAACGACAATGATTCCTTCGGATATCACACCCGGGGCACTGGTCAAACACCCCGACAGGGATGACTGGGGACTGGGACAGGTACAGTCGGCAATTGACGGCCGTATTACCGTAAACTTCGAACATGCCGGAAAGGTCCTCATACTGGCAGATCAGGTAGACCTTATCGTCATCGCCACCGACGACTAGAAGGCAACAACACATCTTGCCTGCGGGCAATCCGGCGCTGTACTGTCATCCTGTATCAGGGAGGTTTCACAGATGAGAGCTTTCATTATTGGTGTCGCCGCGATGATCATCATCGCCGCAGGGTCCGGTTTTACGCTGGAAACCATCGCCACATCCTCAGGCCAGAAATATTCGACGGACAGTGTCCGCCTGGGTGATCTTAAATAGCCAGTCAGGCCCAGGGTTGAATGGCTGATCCGTCCGGCAGCACTGAGCCGACAAACCCGTCATGGCCGGCAAGAAAGAATTGCCGGCTGTCCGGAGAAACAGTCACCGACCAAAGTGGTCTGTTCACGGAAGCGGTTTCCTGTAATCTCCGCCCGGTCTGAATATCCCATCGGCGCAGGACACCATCCCCGCCGGTGGAAACAAATTCCCGCCCTTCCGGCAGAAGGGCCACCGACGACACAAATCCATCATGAGCCGGCACCCGCAATGCTTCCTTACGGCTGACAATATCCCAGACGATAATCTCGCCGTCGGTTGCGCCGGAGATCAGGCTGCCCGTCGCATCCGAGACTGCCAGACAATTCACACTGCGCCCATGGCCTTCCAGAATGGCCGCCTCACTCCCATCATCACGATGCCAGAGCCTCACCGTCAGATCGTACGAAGCACTGGCCAGCAATCCATGTTTCCGCAGAAAGGCCACCGCCAGAACCTGTTCCCGATGGCCTGAAATGCGCCGGATAATCTGTCCGGTCGTCGCCTCCCACATGATGATTTCCCGATCCCATCCACCGGAAACAATCACATCACCGTCAATCGCCAGAGCCGATACATTCTCGCGATGGCCCTCAAAAGACCGCACAACCGAATTGCTCTGAAAGTCCCAGAGTTTCAGTTGCGTATCCCATGAAGCGGACAGCAGATGGTTTTGATCAGCAAATGTGAGATAGGAGACGCTGCCCCGATGCCCGGACAGAACCTGCCGTGGTTTCCGCTCTGCTGTATTCCAGAGAACAATCCGGGTATCCCACCCACCGGTCGCCATCACTGTTCCGTCCGGGGAAACAGCAACGCAGTTGACGATTGACCTGTGCGGCCTTTCATCTGCCCGTACCGGCACTGCGCGGCAGGCCATATATCCCGCCGCAGCACCGATAATGCCGCGGCGGGAAACCGGAGTGATAAACCGCTGCATCAACTGATCCTTCGATGCATTTTCATCGGTTCGTCAGGCGTGTTTATTCAGCGGGTTGCTTGGCCGTATCAATTTCGCCCGCTTCATTCTTCACTTCATCCAGCCATATGCTGTGATGTTCGTGCGCCCAGTTTTCATCAACATATCCACTGCCCATGGCATCAAAGGCACCTTCCATTCCGATTGTGCCGATATAGATATGAGCAATGATCACGCAGACCATCACCACCGCGAGGATGGAGTGAATCAGAACGATAAGCTGCATATCAAAGATACTTGTCGCCAACGCGAAAGACAGGATGCCACCAAACGGGAACATCAGTTGCAGACCCGTCCAGGACAGCACCGCACCACCGCCAACCGTCGTCCAGAAAATCACCTTCTGACCGGCATTGAACTTCTTCGCCGGCGGATGACCTTTACCAATCAGCCCGCCACCTTTTGCCAGCCAGACCAGATCATGCCTGCTGGGAATATTGTGAACGACCCACATCACGAACATCAGCACAATGCCGACCATAAAGGCAAAACCGATGAAATTATGGCTGATCTTGCCGTAATAGGTGATGACCCCGAAGACTGACGGACCAACAACCGGCAACAGCACATGCTTGCCAAACAGCAGATTAAGCCCTGTCAGACCCAGCAGGATGAAACTGCTCGCCGTCAGCCAGTGAGCTGCGCGTTCGATGGTGGTAAATCTTTCTATCAGACGCCCTGACAGACCAGCCTCGATCTTCACGCGGCCACGTATCAGAAAGAACAGGACGAGCAACAGAACCATACCGCCAAGTGCGTAAGCACCGTAGGTTTTCAGAGGCCCATTACGGATGCTGCGCCATTGTTCCCCTTCTGACTGAACCAGCATTCCCGCCTTCTTGTCGGGAATGGAAACACTGCCCTGGATACCACCTTTCGTACCGGCCCCGCCGCTGCGGATCATACGCCAGAAATCAGCATCACTGGTATTCCCCAGCGACTGGCCAGGAACGGCACCCTGTTGCTGGGCATAAGCTTTTGCCCCACCGGGCGAATGAGGTGTCTGCAGCGATGGCGCAATAGCAATCAGGGCCAAAGCAAGGAAAACCGTAATCCAGCCAAACCGTGTGTGATTGTCTCTCATTTCATTTCTCCCCGGGCTTCCCCCGATTGAACTTAGAAAGGCTGTGCCTGTTGCGCCGCACGCTGACGAAGATGATCCAGCTCCGAAGAGCTCAGATCACTGTCCTTCTTTCCCTGATAGACACCAGGCTTGTATTCAAGCAGCGGGCGTTTCTCATCTTCAAAACAGCCACCCAGCAGCATGGTCAGCCCAAGTCCTGCAATCAGCAGTCTGAGGCGATGTCCCGATGTCATATCCGGCCTTCCTTTTCCGTCGTCGGTTTCGTTAAGCAAAAGGGGTGACGCGCGAGCGTCACCCCTTCCACCTTTATACATCAGCAGACCCTGTAATCAGGACCCGGACTTGAGCTGATAGGCAGTGCCCCAACCCCAGGCTCCGGACCCGAAACCACGAGCGACAACACGCTCGCGGTAGACAGAGGCAACCACATCACCGTCACCGGCAAGCAGCGCCTTGGTCGCACACATTTCAGCACAGAGTGGCAGCTTGCCTTCTGCAAGACGGTTCCGTCCGTACTTTGAGAACTCAATCTGCGACATGTCCTCTTCAGGACCACCGGCGCAGAAGGTACATTTGTCCATCTTGCCCCGGCTGCCGAAGTTGCCGGATTGCGGGAATTGCGGCGCACCGAACGGGCACGCATAGAAGCAATAACCACAACCGATGCACAGATCCTTCGAATGCAGTACCACGCCCTCGTCGGACTGGTAGAAGCAATCAACCGGACAGACGGCCATACAGGGCGCATCTGAACAGTGCATGCAGGCAACCGAGATGGAACGCTCACCCGGCTTGCCGTCATTGATGGTGACGACGCGGCGACGGTTTACGCCCCACGGCACTTCATGCTCGTTTTTACAGGCTGTGACACAGGCGTTGCACTCGATGCAGCGTTCCGCGTCGCAAAGGAACTTCATTCTAGCCATGACTATCGCTCCCTATGCTTTTTCGATGCGGCAGAGAGTACATTTTGACTCCTGCATCTGAGTGACTGAGTCATACCCGTAGGTCTGGGCCGTATTGCTGGCCTCCCCGAGTACATACGGATCAGCGCCTTTCGGATACTTACTTCGCTGATCCTCACCCATCCAGTGACCGCCGAAATGGAACGGCATGAAAGCGACACCCCTGCCGACACGTTCTGTCAGCATGGCCTTTACTTTCACTTTCGCGCCTTCCGGACCATGGACCCAGACCATTTCCCCGTCCTTGATACCAAGATTGTTGGCATCATAGGGATTGATCTCGGCGAACATGTCCTGCTGAAGCTCAGCAAGCCAGGGGTTCGAGCGGGTTTCCTCACCGCCACCTTCATATTCAACAAGTCGGCCGGAAGTCAGGATAACCGGATAGTCTTTTGCGAAATCCTTGTCCTGAATTGACTTGTAGAGTGTCGGAAGACGGAAGGCCTTCCGGTCCTTGTAGGTCGGATAGTCAGCCACCAGATCACGCCGTGGCGTGTAAAGCGGCTCACGATGAACCGGGACCGGGTCAGGGAAAGTCCAGACAACGGCCCGGGCCTTGGCGTTACCAAACGGTGCGCAACCATGCTTGATGGCGACCCGCTGGATGCCGCCTGAAAGGTCGACTTTCCAGTTGGTTTTCTCGCCGGCAACAGCATCAATCGCCTTGCGTTCAGCATCCGTCAGATCACCATCCCAGCCCAGTTTCGTGAGCATAGCCATGGTGAATTCAGGATAACCGTCCTTGATTTCCGATCCGACCGGATAGGAACCTTCAGCCAGAAGGTTCTGGCCGTCACGCTCCACACCAAAACGGGCGCGGAAGCAGAGACCGCCCTCAGCGACCGGTTTCGACGTGTCATAAAGCACCGGAGTTCCCGGATGCTTCATTTCAGCGGTCCCCCAGCAAGGCCACGGCAGACCGTAATAGTCACCGTCAGCCGGACCGCCATTCGCCCGAAGTGTCGTACGGTCGAAGGTGGCCTGGTTGGCCATATGGAGTTTCATCCGCTCCGGTGACTGACCGGTATACCCGATCGTCCACATACCCTTATTGAATTCACGGGTGATGTCTTCAATGTCAGGCTCTTCACCGTTCATCTTGATGTTCTTGAACATTTCGTCGGCAAAGCCGAACTTCTTCGCGAACAGTGCAAGAATCGTGTGATCGGGTTTTGACTCGAACAGAGGATCGAAAACCTTGTCACGCCACTGCAGCGACCGGTTCGATGCCGTAACCGAACCGTAGGTTTCGAACTGCGTTGCCGCCGGCAACAGATAGGTGCCGTCCTTGCGATCATGCATGACCGCAGACATTGTCGGATAGGGATCGACCACAACGAGAAGGTCAAGCTTCTCCATGGCTTTCTTCATATCCGGCAAACGGGTTTGCGAGTTCGGAGCATGGCCCCAGAAAACCATGGCACGGACATTGTCTGCCTGATCCATGTTTTCCTTTGCCTCAAGAACACCGTCGAACCAGCGGGACACCGGAATGCCCTTCGATTCCATTTGTTTCTTGTCGGCAAAACGCCCGAGGAGATAGTCGTAATCAACATCCCATACGCGGGCCCAGTGCTTCCACGAGCCTGTTGCCAGACCATAATAGCCCGGCAACGTATCACAGAGCACACCAAGGTCCGTGGCACCCTGAACATTGTCGTGACCGCGGAAGATATTCGCACCCCCGCCCTGTGTACCGATATTGCCCAGTGCGAGCTGCAATACACAGTAAGCCCGGGTGTTGTTATTCCCGATCGTGTGCTGGGTACCACCCATACACCACACGATGGTACCCGGACGGTTGTTGGCCAGGGTGCGGGCAACACGGCGCAGCTGAGACCCCGGAACACCCGAGACGCGCTCGACTTCTTCCGGTGTCCATTTGGTCACTTCAGCCTTGATCTGATCCATCCCCCAGACCCGGCTGCGGATATACTCTTTATCTTCCCAGCCGTTCTCAAAGATGTGCCACAGAATACCCCAGATTACCGGAACATCGGTGCCCGGACGGAACCGGATATATTCATCCGAATGCGCCGCAGTCCGCGTAAAGCGCGGGTCTGCAACAATCAGAGGAGCGTTATTCTGTTCTTTCGCCTTCATGATATGCATCAGCGAGACAGGATGTGCTTCTGCCGGGTTTGACCCGATCAGGAACATCGCCCGTGAATTATGCATGTCATTGTAGCTGTTGGTCATCGCGCCATAGCCCCAGGTATTTGCAACACCTGCAACCGTGGTTGAGTGACAGATACGCGCCTGATGGTCGACGTTGTTGGTTCCCCAGAAGCCAGCAAACTTACGGAACAGATAGGACTGTTCGTTATTGTGCTTGGCGGAACCCAGCCAGTACACGGAATCCGCTCCGGACTGCTGGCGGATTTCCAGCATCTTGTCGCCGATTTCGTTGATTGCCTGTTCCCAGGAGATCTTCTTCCACTGGCCGCCTTCCTGCTTCATCGGATATTTCAGCCGGCGTTCGCCATGAGCATGTTCGCGGACCGAAGCACCTTTGGCGCAATGAGCGCCCAGATTGAATGGACTGTCAAAACCCGGTTCCTGACCGACCCAGACACCATTTTTCACTTCCGCAAGCACCGTACAGCCAACAGAACAATGAGTGCAGACAGATTTGACGATCTTCACATCGCCTGCACCGGCCGCAACCTGCGCATCTGCTTTCTTCACTGTTCCCGGCATGACGGAGGCGAGCGCTATGCCACCGGCAGCAAGGCCTGAACCTTTGAGGAAGGTCCGGCGATCAACCGTCTTCCCTGCGATGCCAGCTAACGCTTTCGTCAGGCGGGGGCTCGTCGCAACCCCACCATTTTTTTTGGTTAGCATTTTGCCTCTCCTATCGTTGTCTTTTAAGGAAGATCAGAACTTCGAGAGTTCGTAGACCTTCCGGACATGATCGGTTTCCCGATAGCCCGCAGAAGTCGGGCTCTTTACCGTTGTCGCCGACGCTTCCTCCGACCCTGAACCGATCGCGGTTGCGGCGACGCCAGCAGCGCCTGCAGCAATTCCGGCCGATTTCAGGAACGACCGACGCGATGCCGTCGACACTTCCCTTTCCTTACTCATTGCACTCTCCCTTTCCCGGTTACGTGCACGTCTCGCAGCGGTGATTGATTGCCCAGGGGACCCGCCGCACAGTCCCGACGCTAGGCCGTCATCTCAAAAGCTTCCTCCTCAATGGCCAGGAAGGCACGTCCGACGGTGCCAACCGGCATATAGAAAACAGCACCAGATGCCGCTTCGAGGTCAGCAAAGAACTGCCCCGCCCAGTTTCCTACATGCGCATTGAAAAATGCCCGTTGCTCGGCCAGAGAAACGGGTTGACCGAAAGCACCGGTAATCAGCCCTGCCATCATCTCGCAGACCGATCCAATATTATCCTCAGGCTCATGCAATTCATCAGCCCGCGATATCCCGTGATGCTCCATCGCGTCGCGGAGTTTCGCCAGTGGCTTTTCGTTCAGAAACCCCGTGAGATAATATGAGCCGAACGGTACCAGCTCGCCCTTGCCGATACCGATGAACAAATTATTGAATTCTGTTTCAACCGCTTCCGGAGCAGTTGCCCGCGCCACGTTTGCCAGGGCGCGCAGACCGATTCCGATATCGGTTTCGTCACCTTCGATTTTGGAGAGTCGGCCAAGCATTTCCGCGTCCGCCGGCTTGGCAAGCAAAGCGGCAAGCAGACCATAGAAGCGAGCCCTCAGCTCATCTTCTTCGGATATATCTGTCAAGTGACTGATAGCCGCTGCCACATAACATCTCCTGAACGATTTCCCCGACTGCTGCCCTCGATGGAACCGCAATCATGCCAGTTAACCTGACTTAATATAATGATTGAATGCCATCTCTCTTCAGCGGTCAATGGATATAAACGCAAACCTGCCCGGCATTCCGTGCATTCCCGCCATTTATCCCATAAATGCCTCAGGCTTTTCCGCGATCCGGAACGTTCTCGCCACCAGTATCGGGAGAATTTTCACCGAAATCCTCCGCAGACTGGGCGGAATCGCCCTCCGCCGTCACTTTATCAGCATTCTCATCCGTTCCGGCGACCTCACCGTCAGCATCAGGAACAGCTTCCTTTTCCGGATCATCTTCTTCATATCCGGCCCCGGCCCGATAGGACGTTTTGATCTGCTCGGTGATGCCCTCTGCCAGATTGAAATCCTCGTCATAGTCATCAAGGCCGTCCCGAAAAGCGAAGGCGGGATCAGACTGCCAGAGCTTGCGCAACGCCAGTTTGCGAAGCTGATCCGGCACGCCTTCCTTCATGAAGCCGGTATAATCGGAATCCCTGCCAAGGCTCTCGATATCAGGAAGCGGGTCAGCAGCAGTTTCTTCAACGGGCTCGACAGCCTTCCCCGCAACCGGGTCCGGAGTCATCTCAACCGTCGATTTCGAATCAACCGTTTCCTCTTTCGGCGGCCGTCTTGTTTCCACAGCCTTCCGCTGTGACCAGCGACTGAGGAAGCTTTTCTCATCCGTCATGGCGTTCCCGCTTTCTCCGGCTAAATCCCAGCTTGTCCGGATCCACCTTGTCTCGCTTACGCTTGTATTGAGGTTCATCGACATGAAAAGCCTGAATGAAGTCCCTTACCATCCCCAGCACTTCCGGCGGCATTGGCACGGAATCCACGATATCGTCGCCATTATTTGCATAGGCCAGCGCCTCATACGGGCAGGCTGTAACGTGGTGTGGTTCGACGTCGTGGTCTTCCGCTTCCTCGCCCCTGCGCATCAGCACGTATAGCGACGGCTTATCCATCGAAAGATTATACAGATAACCTTCCGTTTCGCGCCGGAACAGTTCGAGATCCAGCGTCGCCGCATGAAACTGCACCCAGTCAGGTCCGGACTGAATAGACTGCCATTCCTCAATGTCCGGCGCACCGGAGAACACCGACACCGCCCGCCAGGAATAATCTACCCAAGGGTTATCGATTCGCCGACGTTCAATCACGATGCCGATCTTCAGCCTTTCGATCCTGTCCAATTCAGCCCCTCCCTTTTTATCTACTGAACGCTCACCTCGCCGGAAAAGCAATGAGTCGAAAACCTCACCATAAACCCACAGCATCAATTGATGGTGACTATTGAACCTGAAAGCAAAAAACTGTATATTATGAATGTCGGTGGCAGATGCCTGTACAGGGTCTTCCAATACCGGACAGACAGATTGCTTGGCTCAAGGATCTGGCAACTCAGTAGTGAGTTTATGGGATGTCACTGAATGTTCAGGGCAATCCGAAAGACGCCATTTTCCTGCCACAGTATTCGTCTCTGGTAACGCCGACGCTGAGTCATGGTGTCCGTTAAAGGAGGATACAGGATGTCGTCTATCAATTTGCCACTTGTCCCAGACAATGGCCTGAACAGCTATCTTCAGAAAATCCGTGCGTTCCCGATGCTCTCCAAAGAAGAGGAGACCGCTCTGGCTGAACGTCTGCGTGATGAAGGTGATGTCGAAGCAGCGCACAAGCTGGTTACCAGCCATCTGCGGCTGGTCGCCAAGATCGCGTTCAAGTTCAAAAATTACGGGCTGCCCGTCTCTGACCTGATTGCCGAGGGCAATATCGGGCTGATGACTGCGGTAAAGAAATTCGACCCGGATCTCGGTTATCGCCTGTCGACCTATGCCATGTGGTGGATTCGTGCTGCCATCGGCGAGTTCGTGCTGAATTCCTGGTCCATCGTCAAAACCGGCTCCAATGCGGCGCGCAAAAGGCTGTTCTTCAAGCTGAAGGGCGTGAAGGCACGTCTTGGCATGCTGGACGACCGTGAACTGTCGCCCCTTGAAACCCAGCAGATCGCAAGTGAACTGCAGGTCCCCGAGCATGAAGTGACAGACCTCAGCCGTCGCATGATTGGCAGCGATTCCTCCCTGAACGCACCGCTCAGCCAGGACAGCGAAATGCAACATATTGAGCTGCTGGAAGACGACACGCCCAACCCGGAGGAAGCCTATGCCGCGTCCGAAGAACTGGGCTATCGCAGCCAGATGCTGAAATCTGCAATGGATGTCCTGAATGAACGTGAACAGGACATTCTGGTCAGTCGCCGGCTGGTCGAAGACCCTCTGACGCTGGAAGAACTTGGCGACCGCTATGGTGTCAGTCGCGAACGTATCCGGCAGATTGAAGTCCGGGCCTTTGAAAAGCTGCAGCACAAGATGAAGGAAAGTCTGGCACTTGCTGCTGCCTGACAAACAAGGGTTGGGGTAACCTTCCAAATCGACTGAATACCGGTAATGACGACTCCCTCCAGACGGGCCATCCGGTCCATGATCGACGGCGCTCTCATGACCATCAAAACAGGCACCGCCTTTGAAAGGCGTGCAGAGCGCTGTCTGATCCGTATATTTCCGGCCCGGCCCCGTCCGAAATCGGTTACAGGATCAAGAGGCAAAATATGTCAGAGATGATTTCGATCCGCGGTCTGACCAAAAGGTTCGGTGCCTTCACTGCGGTGGATGGCATTGACCTTTCGGTTCAGTCCGGGGAAGTCCTTGGCTTTCTCGGCCCGAATGGTGCCGGAAAATCGACTACCATGAAAATGGTGACCGGTTTTCTGGAACCGACAGCCGGCAGCATTTCGGTCTGCGGCCATGATGTTTCCCGCGAACCGGTCGCGGCCAAGAAGCGTATTGGCTATCTGCCGGAAGGTGCGCCGCTTTATGGCGACATGACGCCCGCCGGCTTTCTGGATTTCGTTGGTGGCATTCGCGGCTTTGACGGGGCGGAACGCAAGCGGCGGGTCGAACGCGTAGCCGAGAAAATCCAGCTGCAGGAAGTCATGTACCAGCCTATCGACACCCTGTCGAAAGGCTTCAAACGCCGTGTCGGGCTGGCTCAGGCAATCCTGCATGACCCGGATGTCCTGATTCTGGACGAGCCGACGGATGGCCTCGATCCAAACCAGAAACAGCAGGTGCGCGAACTGATTGCCGAGATGTCGCCGGACCGGGCGATTGTCATTTCCACCCATATTCTGGAAGAAGTTGAAGCCATCTGCAGCCGCGCCGTCATCATCGCACGCGGCAAACTGCTGGCCGACGGAACGGCTGAATCCCTGCAGGCCCGCCTGCCCTATCATAACGCGGTTGTCATGACCCTGGATACGGCGAACGCCGCCGGACTGACAGAGGCGCTGAAGCTTCTTTCCGGTGTCGCGGGTGTTGACCAGATATCGGCAACCGACAGCGTTACCCGGCTTCGGGTCAATGCCCTGGAGGCAAAGCCAATCATCAGCGAAGTCGCCGATCTGGTGAAGACGAAGAATATTCCGGTATCCGAGCTGTCTGTCGAAAAGGGGCGGCTCGACGATATCTTCCAGCGCATCACGAAAACCCAGACCAAGGGAGAAACCGGCAATGCGTAACATCGCCCTGATCGCCCGACGGGAACTTGCGGGTTATTTCACCACCCCGGTTGCCTATGTCTTCATCGTTATCTTTCTGGCAGTCTCCGGATCCTTCACCTTCTACATCGGCGGTTTTTTTGACCGCGGTCAGGCCGACCTTCAGCCCTTCTTCAATTTTCACGCCTGGTTGTACCTGCTGCTGATCCCCGCAATCTCCATGCGGCTCTGGGCAGAAGAACGCAAAAGCGGCACCATCGAATTGCTGATGACATTGCCTGTCACGCCGCAGGAAGCCGTCATCGGAAAATTCCTTTCCGCGTGGATTTTCGCCGGTGTTGCACTGGCTCTGACCTTCCCGCTCTGGATTACCGTGAACTTCCTTGGCGAGCCTGATAATGGCGTCATCCTTGCCAGCTATATCGGCAGTTTCATCATGGCCGGTGCCTATCTGGCCATTGGAGCCAGCATCTCTGCCCTGACCAAGAATCAGGTTATCGCCTTCATTCTGGGGGCCAGCGTCTGTTTTCTGTTCACCATGAGTGGTGTCGAGCTGGTGCTTGAATTCTTCCGCGGCTGGGCGCCCGACCTGCTGATCGAAACCGTCGCCTCAATGAGCTTCCTCACCAACTTTCAGCAGATATCCAAGGGTGTCATCGACATACGTCATATCATCTTCTTCGGATCACTGATTTTCATCTGGTTGTGGATCAATCTTCTGATCCTTGATCTCAAGAAAGCATCGTGAGGGGGGGCTGACATGAAACTGTTTCAGAACATCGACCGTGGACGGCTCAGCCTGATTGCCATACCGCTGCTGATCGTCCTGTTTTTCGCGATCAATATCTTCTCCAACACGACCTTCAATGCCACCCGGCTTGATCTGACGGAGAACAAACTGTTCACCGTCTCTGATGGCACACGTCAGGTGCTGGAAAATATCGAGGAACCGATCACGGCCCGCCTGTATTTCTCCAAATCACTCGGTGAACGCAGCCCCGGATATGCGACTTATTTCAACCGGGTCCGCGAATTGCTCGAACAGTATTCCGATATCTCCGGTGGCAAGCTGCAGTTACAGCTTTTCAACCCCGAGCCCTTTACCGACGAGGAAGACCGCGCCGTTGCCTTCGGCCTTCGCGGTGTCCCGATCAACAGCGCCAATGACCTTGGCTATTTCGGACTGGCCGCGACCAACAGTACCGATGATCAGGAGATCGTCTCGTTCTTTGTCCGCGACCGGGAAAGCTTCATCGAATATGACCTGACGAAGCTGGTCTACAGTCTGTCGACCCCGAAAAAGCCAACCATCGGTATCATGACGGAACTGCCGGTGATGGGGAATCCGAACCCGCAGTTCGCACGTCCGGAATGGGGTTTTGTTGCCCGGATAAAAGACTTCTTCTCAGTTGTTCCGGTGCCCACCGACATCGCCACGATTCCGGAGGATATCGACATCCTCCTGCTCGCTCATCCCCGCAATCTCTCAGACAGCATTCAGTACGCAATTGACCAGTTTGTCATGAAGGGTGGTCGCGCACTGGTATTTGTCGATGCCAATGCAGAGACCGCGCCACTGGCGGCATCACCGATGGGCATGGGCAAGGCGCCACAGCCTGACCAGTCTGATCTGAACCGGCTGATGAAGTCCTGGGGTGTTGAACTGATCGACCAGAAGCTTGCGGCAGATCGATCTGCCGCCCGCCGAGTCACCCTTGGCGGGGCTGCCATGCAGCGTCCGGTGGTTACCGACTATGTGGCCTGGATATCTGCCAAGCCGGCGAACTTTGACACCAATGACGTCGTCACCGGCCAGCTTGAAGAGATCAATTTTGCCACCCCCGGTGCCTTGCGGGTACTGGAAGGGGCAACGACCACGGTCCAGCCTCTCATTGAAACCGGTACGGATTCAATGCTGATTGATGCGGGCTACGCCCGGCCGACCCCTCAGGTTCTTGAAATGCTGAATGACTTCAAGTCAGGCGGCGAGAAACTGCTGCTGGCGGCCCGGATCACCGGGTCGGCGGAAAGCGCCTTCCCGAACGGTGCCCCTGCCGACAAGGGTACAGCCGCACCGTCACATATCGCCAAAACCGACGCTCTGCGTGTCATCGTCGTCTCCGATGTTGATATGCTCTACGATCAGTACTGGGCCGACAGTCAGAATTTCATGGGCCAGAATGTCAGCGTCCCCTTTGCCGATAATGCGAACTTCGTCGTGAACGCGCTGGATTCACTCAGCGGCAGCGAATCCCTCATCGGCCTTCGTGCCCGCGGCGAATCTTCCCGCCCCTTCCTGGTGGTCGAAAATCTCGAACGTCAGGCAGAAATTCAGTTCCGCGCCAAGGAACAGGAACTGCTCGCAAAGCTGAAAACTGCCGAGCGCGAACTGGAAGATCTGCTGAAAAGCGGCGGCGCAGACCCGGCACAGGTTGAGGCTGTTCTGTCAGATGATCAGAGACAGAAAATCGAACAGACCCGGGTTGAGATGATCCAGCTTCGCCGTGAATTACGGGATGTGCAGGGCGCACTCCGTCAGGATATCGAGAAACTCGACAGTACGCTGAAGTTCCTTGATATCTGGCTGATGCCGTTGCTGGTCATCATTGCCCTGCTGCTGGTGACATTCTTTCGCTATCGCCGTCGTTCGCACGCGATGACCACGTCCTGAAGACCGAGAAAGCTGGAGCGTCGACCATGAAACAATCCACCTTCGTCATCCTGCTGGTCGCTACCGGACTTTCGGTGGCGGCAGCCATAACCGCTGCCGGGCTGCGGTCCGGGTCAAATCTGGAAGCCGGTGCTGGCGAGCCCTTTGTCGATAATCTCGGCGAGAACATGAGCGCCGTCGCCTCGATCACCCTGCAAAGCAACAGCGACCGTACAGAACTGATCCGCAACGGTGATCAGTGGGTTCTGGGTGGCGACCTGGAGGGCTATCCCGCGAGCAATATCGAGGTCCGAGACCTTCTGGTCGGACTGGCTGACAGCCGGAGGCTGGAACCGAAGACCGCACTCAAAGACCGGTTTGCGAAATTGCAGGTCAATGATGTCACCGAAACCGGGGCAGAAGGTAAACGGGTCACCATCAAGAACAAAGATGGCGAGGTACTGGCAGATCTGATCGTCGGCAAAGCGTGGTTTGGCCAGGTCGGGCTCGACAAAACCGGCCGCTATGTCCGCGCTCTCGATGATGATCGGGCCTGGCTGACAGTTGGTGACCTGGCAGTCGGCGCACGGGTGCGCGATGTGGTCGATACAAAGATCATCCCGGCCATCACCCCCGTTGATGTCAGACGTGTAACCGTCTCCCATCCGGACGGTCATGAACTGGTCGTGGAGCGGGAAAAACCCGAAGACAATTTCACCCTCGTCGACAAACCGGCAGACCGGGAACTGCGCAGCCCGGCAATTACCGGCAGCTTCGCCAATGCTCTGCAAAGCATGACGCTGGAGACAGTTCTGCCAGCCACCGCAGTAACCCTCGATCCGGCGAAAACAGTCATGCTGGTGGCCGAGACCTTCGATGGCGGCACTGTCATTCTGAAATTGCAGAATGATGGCGATCAATCTGTTCTGGCTGTTGAAGGACTACACACCGCCGGACGCAGTGCAGATGAGAAGACCGGGATTGATCGTCGCCGCTGGCTCTATCAGGTTCCTAAATGGCGCTATGACGATCTGACCAAGCAGATGAAAGACATGCTGGCTGAACCTACTTCCTGACCCCAGCTAGCCCCGCCCGGAAAGCAGTTCTTCGGCCAGCGCCAGATCTTCCGGGCGGTTCACGTTGAAGAAGGGATCGACCGGTACAACCGGCCAGTCTGCATAGGCAACGGAATATTCTGCCGTCCAGCGGTCAATCTTGCGAATGTCCCGCACTGTCAGGGCCTCCCGGAGAGGTTCTGCCAGGGCGACCGGCCAGAGACCGACAACGGGATGCGTACGCTCACCGGACCGCGCACAACCAATGTCCGCTCCCGCATCAGACACCGCCATCACAAGGCGGGCGACCAGATCTTCCGGAATGAAGGGGGCGTCGGTCGGGCAACTGACGATATGGGTTATTCCCGGCTGATTCGCCTGCATCCATTCCAGCCCGGTCAGAATCCCGGCCAGCGGTCCGGCAAAACCTTCCACCACATCACGGGCAACCGGCAAACCGGTATCTGCAAAGCGATCTGTATCTCCGTTGGCATTCAGCAACACCATCCCGGTCTGGATTACAATCCGGTCGACGATATGCGCGAGAATGGTTTTCCCGCCGAGCAGGCGAAGAGACTTGTCGCCACCGCCCATACGCCGGGCCTGACCACCTGCCAGCAAAACAGCCGCGACATTTACCGGATTGTCAGTCATCCCGCCGGGCGCCCTTGCGATTTCGGTCGGCACCTTCGGCCTCTCCAGCCTCGCTGCCGTCGGCGTCATAGACAATCCGCTCCAGCCCGGCCAGCGCAATGAACCGCTGTCCCCTTGCCCGGCCGACCAGTGTCAGATTTGCCTGTCGTGCCAGATCGACCCCCCAGGCCGTAAATCCGGAGCGCGAGACCAGCATCGGGATCTGCATCTGCACGCATTTGATAACCATCTCGCTGGTCAGGCGTCCGGTGGTATAGAACAGCTTGTTCTCCGGACCGATGCCCTTCAGCAGCATATATCCTGCGATCTTGTCGACCGCATTATGTCGCCCGACATCTTCCATATAGACCAGCGGGCGGTCGCCTTCACAGAGCACACAGCCATGAATGGCGCCGGCATTCAGATACAGGCTGGGAGCGGTATTGATTTTCTTCACCAGCCGATAGAGTTCCGACGTGCGAAGAACCGCATCCTTCTGCAGATCAATGTCATCAAACCGTTCCATCAGGTCACCGAAGACAGTTCCCTGCGCGCAGCCTGATGTCTGGATCTTCTTTTTCAGTTTCTCTTCGTAATCGGTCGCCCGTTCGGTCCGGACGATGATCGTCTCGATATCATCATCATAATCAATCCCGGTGATCACATCGTCCGCACGCAGCATGTTCTGGTTCAGCAGATAGCCGACCGCCAGATATTCCGGATAGTCACAGATCGTCATCATGGTGACGATTTCCTGACCGTTCAGAAACAGGGTCAGCGGACGTTCGACCGTTACCGATGTCTCAATCTCCCGGCCATCCTGATCGACACCACTGACCCGGTTTGTCAGTCGCGGATCATCAGGATCGGGCTGTATCAGAAATTCGCTCATGGCAGGATAGTGATCACCCCGCAGGCTTTCGGCAAGGGTCACGAAAGCCGATAAGTTCCACCATGCGGCAGACAGACCCGGTAATCGGTATGATCTGCCGAAACCTCTCGATAGGATCGAAGCCCGGAGATATAGTCAGAGCAATAAAAAAGCAGGGAACGGCATATCCATGAAAGTTGATGGACGCGAGCTTCTGGTTTGCGATTGCGAGGGAACCATGCCGCTGGATGGCAACGCCCTCGGTAAGGTCTGCGGCAAGGCGGGGATGGAGGGCGATCTGGAGGTAGCAAGCCACCTTTGTCGCACACAAGTCGACCGCTTCCTGAAAGCCATTGAAACCGGCGCTCCCCTCACCGTCGCCTGCACGCAGGAAGCGCCTCTCTTTGCGGAACTGGCCAATGAGCGACGGGACGATGCCGATATAAGATTTGTGAATATCCGGGAACGCGCAGGCTGGTCGGAAGAAGCCGACAGAAGCATGCCGAAGATCGCTGCCCTGATTTCCGAAAGCGGGTTCGAGCCGGCATCGGCCACCAATGTCACCCTGAAGTCGGGTGGCACAACCCTGATTTATGGCAGCGACAGCACAGCAATTGAGGTCGCCCGGAAGCTCAGCAACCGGCTGGACGTGACCGTCCTCCTGAAACCGGGCAGCGACGCCATCGCCCCCTCTGTCGTTGATATTCCCATCTTTCAGGGCGAAATCGCACGGGCTGCCGGGCATCTCGGCAAATTCGAGGTTTATGTCAATAACTACGCCCCGGCGATCCCCTCTTCCCGCGGGACACTGACCTTCGGGGCTGGTGCGAACGGGGTATCGTCAACCTGTGACCTGATTCTTGATCTGACCGGGGGCTCCTCGCTGTTTCCGGCGCCGGAAAAACGCGACGGGTACCTGCGTGCTGATCCCGGGAGTGAAGCCGCAGCCGCCATTGCCATCTTTGAAATTGCTGACCTGATCGGCGAGTTCGAGAAACCACGTTATATCCGATATAATGCCGATATCTGCGCTCATTCCCGTTCAACCCAGATCGGCTGTAACAGATGCGTTGATATCTGCCCGACATCTGCGATCACCCCTGCGGGCGATCATGTCTCAATCGACCCCTATATCTGCGCCGGTTGCGGTTCCTGCTCCAGCGTCTGCCCGACCGGGGCCGCCGCCTATAGCTATCCCAACGCAAGCGACCTGTTGCAGCGTCTGCGCACACTGATCCGCGCCTTTCATGATGCGGGCGGCAAAAACCCGGTGATCCTGGTGCATGACGCCAGAAGCGGACAGGACCTGATCGATCTGTCAGCCCGTTTTGGTAAAGGTCTGCCCGCTCATGTCCTGCCCTTCGCAGTCAATGAGGCGACCCAGGTCGGACTGGATTTCCTGACCACGGCGGCCGCCTATGGTGCCAGTGATATCCGCATTCTCGTTGGCCCCCAGCATGCCGGGGAAACAGAAGGCCTGGCCTCGCAGATCGGACTGGCGGAAACCGTGATGTCCGGTCTCGGCTATGGTTCCGGTCGCTTTGGTCTGATCAATACAAATGATCCGGATCAGCTGAGCGAACAACTTTATGCAATCACCGGACAATCCGGCGCCGCACCTGCCTCTTTCATACCTGTTGGCGGCAAGCGGTCACTGACCATGCTGGCCCTGACCCATCTTCATGGCAAAGCTCCGGCACCGGTCGAACAGCTTCCCCTCCCGAAAGGTGCTCCATTCGGCAATGTGAACGTCGACACCGATGGCTGCACGGTCTGTCTGTCCTGCGTCGGCGCCTGCCCGACTGGCGCATTGTCCGATAATCCGGACTTCCCTCAGCTCAGTTTCAATGAAAGCGCCTGTGTCCAGTGTGGCCTCTGCAAATCTACCTGCCCCGAGCAGGTCATCACACTGGAACCCAGAATTAATTTTGACGAGTCCGCAAGGTCGTCGCTGCTGGTCAAACGAGACGAACCTGCTCACTGCATTCGCTGTGGCAAGCCTTTCGGCACAAGGGCCGCCATCGACAAGGTTGCGGCCAAGCTGGAAAACCATTCCATGTTCACCGGCAGTGCCGTTGACCGCATCCGCATGTGCGAGGATTGCCGTGTTGTCGTGCAGTTTGAACGTACAGACAATCCCTTTGCCGCAGGCACGCCACGCACAACCCGTACCACCGACGACTATCTGCGGGAGCGCGAGGAACTGAGGGTACAAGCCAAAGCTGACGCCAAAGCCCGTGGTCTGGATGTCGATGGAGACAGCCATGAGTGACACAGCAACAGACCTCATTGAACAGGTCCGGTCCGGTGACATACAGAAAGTCAGCGACGCCCTGGCATCCGGCTGCAAGGCAGGTGAAACCGACAAATGGGGCAACAGCGCCCTGATGTATGCGTCCGCAAACGGGTATACGGATATCTGCCAGCTGCTGCTTGATGCAGGCGCGGACCCGCACCACAAAAATCAATGGGGTATGGATGCCCGGGCCTGGTCACGCTGGACGGAAGAACAGTCCGAAGTGATTGCCCTTCTGGGCTGACGGTCAGCTCAGAAGCTTTTGTGTGATCCAGCGGCAAATCCCGGTCAGACGTGCATCATCGCCCCGGAAACCGATAACCTGCAAACCAAGCGGCATGCCGTCCGAAACCATCACCGGCAGGCTCCAGGCCGGGGTTCCCAGCAATGTCCAGGGCGCGATCATGCTGCGGCTTCCCGTGTAACCCAGTCCTTTCGGCGCGGGGCCTGAGGCCGACAGAGAAATCAGCACGTCAACTTCCGGGCGCAGCCGTTCCATCTCCGCAACCATGACATCCCGGCGTTCCAGCCGATCACGGTACCCCTGATTGGTAATGGCCTTTGCGTTCTCGACATATTTTGAGATCGTCGGTCCCAGCTTGCCGCCCGCTTCCTGATAAGCCGCCATCGGCCATTCCAGCTCGATCGCCATCAGGTCGACCGACAACGGATCTGCTTCGCGAATAGCTTCCTCAAACCGGGCAATATGGCCGTCTGCGTTCACACTCACGACGGTCACGCTGGCATCCGCCAGTCTTTCCTCCACCTGCATGAAGGCATTGGCAGATTCATCGTCCACTTCAGACCAGCCGCTGGAATAGATCACCCCGATTCTGGCAGGCTGAATAGCCTCTGGCGGTGCCAGTGGCCCATCAAGCGGCGGGCGACCTGCTTCACCACCGGCAAATTCAGCAATATGCCGGGCAATCAGCCAGCCATCTTCGACCGACGCAGCAATGACGCCGAGATGGTCAAGACTGGCGGAAACAGGGTGCACCCCGGCCAGTGTCAGGCTGCCATGGGTTGGCTTGAATCCGTAAGCGCCACAATAGGATGCCGGGCGGATTGTTGAAGCCCGGGTCTGGGTTGCAAGCCCCGCCGGCATCAGACCTCCACCGACCGAAGCCGCCGTTCCGGAGGATGAACCGCCGGGTGTGCGATCCGGATCATGCGGATTAAGCGTCGGACCGCTTTCCCCGCAGGCAAATTCCGTGGTGACCGTTTTGCCAGGCAGTACGGCGCCAGCCAGCCGCAGACCACGCACACAGGCGGCGTCGCGCAGCGACTGCCAGCCGGTATAAATCGGGCTGTTCATCTGCGTCGGGAAATCACGGGTTTCGATGATATCCTTCACACCTACCGGGAAGCCGTCAATCGCCGACAAAACAGAACCGTCGCGATACCGCTTGCTGGCAGCATCTGCCGCCTGACGCGCTTTTTCCCAGTCCGCAACAACGAAGGCTTTCAGGCTGTCTTCACGTGATTTGACTTCTTCGATGCAGCCTTCAAGAAAGTCCCGGGGGGTTGATGTGCCTTTCTCAAAATCCGGCAGCGCCGCATGGAAGGACCGAAGAGTGGAGGCAGCCGGATCGTATGTCATTATTTACCCGTCGTAACGTTTCCCAAGCTCAAGCATATCCGGCGTGCCAACCAGGGCCGCCAGTTCCTCGAACTCAAACATATTAGCGCGATAAGGATCAGTCGTCCCGTGTTTGTGCAGGCTTTCATAATAAGCCGACAACATTTTCGCGACTGCCCGGACAGTGCCACCGGGGAAGATCGCGAGGGAGTATCCGAAAGACTGCAATTCCTCACGGGAGCGGATAGGCGTTGCTCCGCCTTCGACCATATTCGCCATCATCGGCGCCAGACCACCAAGCTGTTTACAGGCCGACCGCATTTCCTCTTCCGAGCGCAACGCTTCGACAAACAGCATGTCCGCGCCAGCTTCGGCATAGGCAACAGCCCGCTCGATTGCCTGTTCAAACCCTTCCACGGCCACCGCATCCGTGCGGGCAATAATCAGGGTTTCCTCGCTGCGGCGACTATCCAGCGCAGCCTTGATCTTGCCGGACATCTCACCCGTCGGAACCAGCGTCTTGCCCTTCAGATGGCCACAGCGTTTGGGCATGGTCTGGTCTTCAAGCTGAATAGCGGAGGCTCCACAGCGTTCAAACAGCCGCACGGTCCGCATTGTGTTCAGGGCATTCCCGAAGCCGGTATCCGCATCAATGATGACCGGAATATCGACCCGTTCACGAATGCAGCCCATGGTTTCCGCGACTTCCGACATGCTGACCAGACCAATGTCCGGGCGTCCGAAGCGCGTGTAGGCGATAGCAGCACCGGAAAGATAGGCTGCGGAAAATCCGGCATTTTCAGCCAGCAATGCGGTCATTGCATCATAAATGCCCGGCGCAATCACAAGGTCCGGCGCGGCAAACTGCTGTTTCAGGCTGGTCATTATTTCTGTCCCGCTGCGATTTTCTTTTTCAGATGTGGCATCAGGCCACCATCGGCAATCATTTCCATCAGATGCTCCGGTATCGGATCACACTGATAGGTCTGTCCTCTGGTTTCATTGATGATGCTGCCTGCAACCGGATCGATGGACAGTTTGTCACCATCCTCAATCTGATCGGTTTCAGCACAGATCAGTGCCGGCAGACCAATATTCAGGGCGTTGCGGTAAAAAATACGGGCAAAGGATTTGGCGATGATTGCAGAAATTCCCAGCATCTTGAGATTCTGCGGGGCCTGTTCCCGTGACGACCCGATCCCCAGATCATCACCGGCAACGAAAACATCGCCCTGGCGGACATCCTTGACGAATTCCGGCCGGACCGTCTCCAGACAATGAACGACCGCCTCTTCTGCCGGAAGTTTGAAATACAGGCCGGGGGCCAGAACATCGGTATTCAGGCTGTTGCCAAATTTCCAGACGCGGGCTGACTCAATCATCAGACATACTCCCGCGGGTCAGCAATCCGCCCGGTTATCGCAGATGCTGCGACTGTATAGGGTGAGGCCAGATAAACCTCGCTGTCGCCCGAACCCATCCGGCCCTGAAAATTCCGGTTCGTGCTGGAAATACATGTCTCGCCTGCCGCCAGAATACCCGCGCCAAGACCGGCGCAGGCACCGCAACCGCTCGGCAACATGATACCGCCAGCTTCCGTAATGATCTGCAACGTACCGTCTGCCGCCGCATCACGCATGGCAGCGGTTGAGGATGGTGCAACAAGCAACCGGGTACCCTTTGCGACCCTGTGCCCCTTGAGAACCTTTGCCACCATATGCAGATCGCTGAGTTTCGCGCCTGTGCAGGCTCCGATATAGCACTGATCGACGGCCGTTCCGGTGTGGTTCTCAACCGCGCTTGAATTTTCCGGCGAATGCGGTGCCGCAACCTGTGGCGGCAACGACTGGATGTCGAGCTGATGCTGGGCCAGATAGCCTGCGTCATCATCGCCTTTCCAGTCCATCACATCAGCGGGCACTTCGGCACCCATTTCCCGCAGCCAGCCGGCCGTGATCTCATCACCCTCGATGATACCCGTTTCAGCCCCCAGTTCTGCGGCCATGTTGGTCAGCACCATGCGCTCGCGCATCGACATCGACCGGACAGTCGGCCCACCATATTCAACCACGCGAAAATGATTATCCATGCCCAGCGTGGCACAGAGATGCAGCATGATATCCTTGGCAGAGACAGCCGGCCCGAAATCACCAGTAATATTGACCCGGATCGTCTCCGGAACCTTGACCCAGATTTCACCGGTGACCATCACCCCGGTCATTTCCGTAGCCCCGTACCCCGCCATGTAGCAGCCAAACGCACCGCCATTTGTACTGTGCGAATCTCCCCCACAGACAAACATGCCTGGTTTCAGATGTCCGCCCTCCGCCAGTTTGATATGGCAGATACCTTCCATGTCATAGAAATGGGAAATCTTGTTTTCTGCCACCCAGTCACGGGTCAGCTTCAGGATACGGGCGCTTTCAGCATCCACAGCCGGGACAAAGTGATCGCTGACCACCACAACCTTTGTAGGATCCCAGACCGAGGCGCCAAGTTCTTTCAGACGTGGCCCATATCTGCGAGGGCCACTGGAATCGTGGCACATTGCAAGATCAACTGAACAGGTGACAATCTCACCCGGGCGGACCTGTTCCCTGCCGCTCGCCCTTGCGACAATTTTTTCCGCCAATGTCATTGGCATTTCCAATATCCCCCAGACAAAAGTCTTAATAGTTATATTTTTATAACATTATGATTTATCGCAGTCTTCTGCCAACTTTTTTTCCGACTCTGCTTCCATCCATTGCATAAAGTCCCGCAAGGTTTTTCCACTTTCCCGTGGATAAATATCCTCCAGAAACTCAGCATTCACCATCCGGTCAGCCCGAAAAGTCCGGAAATCCTGCCGTAATTCGCACCAGGCGATAATCAGCCAGACACTTCCAAGAAAAGCCAGACCCAGCGGCCAGATTACCCGCTCCGTATCCGCTCCGGCGGCATCTGTGTATATCAGCCTGATCTTACGACGGTCATTGGCGGCCCGGCGCACATCAGCCATATCGACCCGAATCTGTGGACGTTGACCAAGGTCCGGTGCGTAGAGCACCGCATCCATCAGCTTTGCCTTCAGCCGGTCCGGCAGAACCGCTTCGACTTTGCCCAGCAGGTTTTCTGCAGCACGCCCCAGTTCCCGGTCTCCCCAGGTCTGTACCGTGCGCGCGCCCAGAACGATGGCTTCGACCTCTTCTTCCGTAAACATCAGCGGCGGCATATCAAAACCGTCGCGCAGCAGATACCCCAGTCCGGCCTCACCCTCTACAGGCACCCGCGCCGCCTGCAAACGGGCCATGTCGCGGTAAACCGTGCGCAGTGAGACCTCCAGCTCCTCGGCAATCAGCTGGGCGGTCGTCAGCCGGTTCCGGCGGCGCTGCAATATCTGGACAATCTGGAACAGGCGGTCTTGTGCGGGCAATGGTCAGTTCCTGTATAGCGCGACCGGTTCGGATGACAGCAACCGTTGGCCTGTCGGATAGCGGCGTGTAGGATCGCGAAAATTATGGAGATTTCCAATGTTTTACGAACCCAAGAATAATGATCACGGACTGCCCTACAATCCGTTCAAGAGCATCGTCATTCCCCGGCCCATCGGCTGGATATCCTCTTACGATTCGAATGGCGTGCCAAATGTCGCACCCTACAGCTTCTTCAACGGCGTCGGTTTCCATCCGCCAATCCTGATGTTCGCCTCCAGCGGTTATTTCGAGGGTGGCCGGATGAAAGACAGTGTCACCAACGCCCGCGACAGCGGGGAATTCGTCGCCAATATGGTCAGCTACGATCTCAAGGACCAGATGACAAAAACTTCCGAAACACTGCCGCCGGAAGTCGATGAATTTGATCTGGCCGGTCTCGAAATCGAACCGGCGAAGATCGTCAACGCACCGATGGTGAAAGCCTCACCGGTAAAGATGGAATGCCGTACCATCAAACTGGTGGAACTTCCCGGTCACAAGGCTGATGAGCCGACAATCGTCACATTCGGTGAAGTCGTTGGTATTCATATTGATGACGATTACATCACCGCTGATGGCCTGGTCGATGTCCTGAAAATTCAGCCGGTCGCCCGCCTCGGCTATATGGATTACACCTCCGTCACCTCAGTCTTCTCAATGAAGAAAGAACTGAAGGAAGACCGGATCATCAACAGCAACGCCGCCGAATAAGCAGGAGACAGAAATCATGAGTGCACAGAATGAAGTGGTAGTGCTGAGCGCCGTCCGGACCGCTATCGGTGGATTTGGCGGCAGTCTGAAAGATGTCGCACCGACAGATCTCGGGTCGACTGTAATCCGCGAGGCCGTAACGCGCGCCGGTGTCGACAGCAGTGATATCGGCCATGTGGTCATGGGCAATGTCATCCATACGGAACCGAAAGACATGTATCTGTCCCGGGTTGCGGCGGTCAATGCCGGCATCCCCATCGAGACCCCGGCCCTGACCCTGAACCGTCTCTGCGGCTCTGGCCTGCAGGCCATTGTCACGGCGTCCCAGCATATCATGCTCGGCGATTGCACTGCCGCTATCGGAGGCGGCGCAGAAAGCATGAGCCGCAGCCCGATGACTGTCCCTGTTGCCCGCTGGGGTCAGAAAATGGGTGACGCCAAGATTGTCGATATCATGGTCGGGGCACTGTCCGATCCGTTTGGTAACGGCCATATGGGCATCACGGCGGAAAATCTGGCTGAGCAATATCAGATCAGCCGTGAAGATCAGGACGCTTTCGCCCTGGAAAGCCACCGTCGCGCATCACTTGCCGCCAGTGAAGGCCGTTTCAAGGAGCAGATTGTCCCCGTTGAGGTAAAGCAGCGACGCGAAACCGTCATGTTCGAAACTGATGAACATATCCGTATGAACGCCAAGCCGGAGGACATGTCGAAACTTCGGGCGGTCTTCAAGAAAGACGGCACGGTAACGGCTGGTAATGCATCGGGTATCAATGATGCGGCATCAGCCGTCGTTCTGATGGCAGCAAGTGAAGCTGAAAAGCGTGGCGCAAAGCCGATGGCCCGTATTGTCGCCTATGGCCATGCCGGTGTTGCACCGGAAATCATGGGCATCGGTCCGGTCAATGCCTCCCGCAATGCGCTCACCCGTGCCGGCCTCAGTATCGACGATATCGATGTCATCGAGTCCAACGAAGCCTTTGCGGCACAGGCCTGTGCTGTCTCCAGAGACCTCGGATTCGATCCGGCCAAGACCAATCCGAACGGTGGCGCGATTGCACTCGGCCATCCCATCGGCGCTTCCGGCTCCATCATCTTCACCAAGCTGCTTTATGAATTGCAGCGCACAGGCGGACGCTACGGCCTCGCGACCATGTGTATCGGTGGTGGTCAGGGCATCGCCGTGATTGTCGAAAACCTGGCCAGTTAATCAATCTGCCCCCCTCATCCCCTGCTAATCGGGAAGAGGGGGCAGTTCGGTCCTGCGCCAAAACGTTCAAGACCACAGCCCTGATTTACGGCATAATCCGCAGATGTGCTTCTCGGGTGATGGAAAATCGATCGACCTTACCTTCCGCCGTATTCCTGAATATGGCGGGGCCGAACTGTCGCATGCGCGCTTTTCAGACTTTTCCTTCCGCAAGCATGCCCACGACCGGGTAGGTATCGGCATCGTCACCAATGGTGCCATGCAGGTAAACACACCCAGGAAGTCTTTCATTGCCGAACCGGGCATTCTGATGACAGTCAATCCGGATACGGTGCACTGGGGTTGCGGCGTTGGAGATCATGACTGGGAACAGCATATTCTTCTGATTGATGAGGCTAGCTTTGCCGAGACGGTCCGGGAAATGACCGGGCGTAACCAGAACGAAAAGTTCACCAACCTGTCGCTGCCGGACCCCGATCTGTGGCGTTGTTTTCAGGATGTGCATGGCGCAATCGCAAAGACAGATGTTCCGCTGGCCCGGGGCGAACTGCTGCTCGGACTGTTCGCTGATGTGGTTGAACGCTCCGGCGTTGCTCCCGACCTTGACCAGGCCGGGCGTAATGAACCCCGTGCCGTCACACTGGCGCGCAGCTATATCGACACGCATTTTGCAGAGCCCATCAGTCTTGACGATCTTGCCACAATCACCGGCATCAGCACCTACCGGCTAAGCCGGGCCTTTCGGCACAGCGTTGGTCTTCCGCCACATGCTTACCAGATGCACAGGCGGGTCCGCGCAGCAGAATGGATGCTGCGGCAGGGTCAGGCCCCGGTTGATGTCGCAACAGATTGCGGGTTCTCGGATCAGGCGCATCTGACCCGCGTCTTTCGTCAGGCCACAGGCATCACGCCCGCACAGTTTCGGGCGGGCTGACCGCGCCATTTCGTTCAAGACGAAACCTCCTGTCCCCCCTATACATCCTCGTCTGCTCCGGAACTGATCCGGGACACAAAGCCGCAACGCGCAGAAGGTAACAGAATGAATCCGGAGTTCCTTGCAGGTGTAAGAACAGCCCTGCCTGTTTCCGTCGGTGCACTGGTCTTCGGGCTGACACTTGGCGTCACCGCGTCGCAGGCGGGACTGAGCGCCGGCGAGATGGGCCTGATGAGTGCCACCGTCTTTGCCGGGGCCAGCCAGCTGGTGGCCGTCCAGATGTTCGATCAGGGCGCCACTCTGATTGCCATTGCAACCGCCGTCTTTGCCGTCAACGCACGGCATATGCTGATGGGGGCAACCCTGACACCGCTGATCAGATCGCATCCCAGCCCCCTGCGCTGGCTGGCATTGCTGATGATGGTCGATGAATCATGGGCGCTGACCATGGCCCGCAGCCGGCAGGTGCCAACCGGTCCTGCCTTCATCATTGGTGCGGGATGCCTGTTCTTCCCGATCTGGCTCAGCGCCACCATGGCCGGGGTATGGTTCGGCGATCTGGTGCCTGATCCCCGTCTGTTCGGGCTCGACTTCCTAGGTGTTGCCGTGTTCATCGGCATGCTGGCATTGCTGCAACCAAAGCGCCGCGACCTGCCCCCTTTCATCGCAACAGCGGTTTTATCCCCCTTGCTGGCGACAGTTCTGCCCGGCAGCTGGAGCATCATAGCCGCCGCGTCCGCAGGTGCCCTGATTGCGGCGGTACGACCATGAGCTTTGATCCCCATATCGTTCTGACCATTCTCGCAATGGCAGCAGCAACAGCGTTCACCCGCCTCAGCGGTTACTGGATCATCAGCCTGGTTGAGCCCGGCCCCCGGCTTCGCCGGTTCCTGGATACGGCACCACAGACAGTCTTTGTCGCAATGATCGCCCCGCCGATCTGGAATGGTGGACCGGCAGAATGGATGGGTGCCGTCGCGGCAGCAGTAGCCATGAAACTGTCAGGAAATCTGGCGCTGACCATCGCCGCCGGTGTCGGCACCACCGCTGTGATCCGTTATCTGTTGTAAAAGCATCAGGTGGTTTGACAGCAACGTATACATTACGCAATGATCCGGCTCCATTCCGGGAGAGAAATCAGATCATGAGTATCAACAGCAGCTTCCAGTTTGACGCCGCCGCCTTCGGAACTTTCGGTTCAGGGCTGACACGCCCGGAATGTGTCGCGGCAACCCGCTCCGGCGCGGTTTACTGCTCTCATTTTGGCGGGGGCATATCGCGTATCTCACCGGACGGAACCCGCGCTGATATTCTCGGGCCCGGTGATCCCGTGGTTGCCACCAACGGCTTTTCCCTGATGCCCGATGGCAGTGCACTCTGTGCCAGCCTGTTACCGCCGGGTGGTGTCTGGCGGGTCACACCGGATGGTCAGCAGGAACCCTTTCTGGTCGAGCTCGACGGTGAAGCCCTGCCGCCCTGCAACTTCGTCAATTACGATACCGAGGGCCGGGTCTGGGCAACCGTCTCAACAAAACGGGTTCCCCGGGCGCTCGGTTATCGCAAGGATGTCGCCGACGGCTACATCATCCTGAAAGACAAACGGGGCACACGAATTGCCGCGGAGGGTTTTGGCTATACGAATGAATCACTGGTTCATCCGGACGGGCGGCATCTTTACGTCAATGAAACCTTTGCCAGAAGGCTGACCCGGTTACGGATCACCGATGACAACCGGCTGGTTGAGCGGGAAACAGTTGCAGAATTCGGGCCGGGAATATTTCCGGACGGACTTGGCTTTGATGCTGAAGGGGGGGTCTGGATTGTCAGCATCATTTCCAACACGGTCATCCGGGTCATGCCGGACGGTGAACAGCAGATCATCCTGCAGGATGCTGATCCGGACCATCTCGACATGGTCGAGGCCGCCTATGAGGCCGGTCAGATGGACCGCCCGCATCTCGACACCATCAAGTCGGCCCATCTCCGGAACATCTCATCCATTGCCTTTGGCGGGCCGGACCTCAAGACCGTTTACTTCGGCAATCTGCTGGATGACCGGATATATACTTTCAAAAGTCCGGTCGCCGGTGCGGCCCCGCCGCACTGGGCCTTTAATCTGTAACCGGAATCACGCCCGACGACGGCGCCGGCGCGGTGCCTCGCCATGCGGTGTGACTTTTGGCTTCGGCGGTGTCTCGCCAAGCACATCCCTGATACGTTCATCTGTTGGAGCCTCACCCGGTGCATAATCTTCCATCGCCGCCTTCATTGCAGCCAGATGCTCGCCACGGGTGCCACAGCAGCCACCGATAATCCGCGCACCGGCATCCCGCGCCATGCGGGCATAGGTCGCCATGATTTCAGGCGTTCCGGTATAGACAAAACCATCCCCTTTCCATTCCGGAATACCGCAGTTCGCCTTGGCGACCACCACCGCACCCGGCCAGATTGCTTTCGCAACACCAACCACGGACGAAATATTTTCCCCGGCCCCAAGCCCGCAGTTGGCTCCAAAGCCCACCGGGGCCACTGCCATCGCACCAGCAAAGTTCGAGGCTTCCTCCGGGGCAACGCCCATCATGGTTTTCCCGGCTGTATCAAAGGTCATCGTTGCGACCACCAGTCTGCCTGTTAACGCAGCACCTTCGACCGCAGCCTGCAATTCCTCACGCGAAGACATGGTTTCAATCCAGAGCAGATCAGCCCCGCCATCCGCGAGCCCCCGTGCCTGCTCGGCAAAAGCGTCACGGGCATCTTCATGGGAAAGACTGCCAACCGGAAACAACAACTCACCTGTCGGCCCCATTGAACCGGCGACGACAACCGGCCGATCTGCTGCATCCGCGACATCGCGGGCTATTTTTGCAGCCGCGACCGCCAGTTCGTAAACCCGGCCCTGGGCATTGTGCAATTTCAGGCGCATGGCATTGCCGCCGAAAGAGTTGGTCAGAATGATGTCAGACCCTGCATCGACAAATTCCTGATGCAGATCACGGATCCGGTCGGGATAATCAATATTCCATAATTCCGGCGCATCCCCGGTCTCAAGACCGCGTGCAAAAAGACCGGTGCCGGTCCCTCCGTCAGCAAGCAGCCAGTCACGTTCAGCAAGCAGGGTCGAAAGCAGGTTGGTCATTCGATTATCCGGATCAGCAGGTTCAGGGAAATACCGTCAACGGTAATCCGCCGGACTATCGTGCTCCGGCGTGATCCTGCTCAAACTGCCGCAACCGGCGGGCAACTTCTGGCATTTCCGCGCCATCAACATTCGCAAAAGCGACGCGCAGATGCGTACCCGCACCACCGAACATGGTATCAGGCAGCGTCAGCAATCCGGCCTCCCGGGCCAGAGCCGGGGCGATGACAGATGATGAGGCTTCAAACGGATGCCGGAGGAAGGCGAAATAGGCACCGATCGACTGAATTTCATAACCGGATTCCACCGCTTCCAGGGCCGCCGTGAAAGCGGCCACCCTGTCAGCCATGACCTGCCGGTTTCCGGCCCGCCAGTCATGGAGATTCTGCAACCCGTAAATTGCCGCCAGCTGCCCGATACGGGGCGCACAGATGGCCAGAGAATCCATCACCTTGGCGATCTGCGTAATAAGCACCGGGTCGGCGACAACGGCCCCGACCCGATAGCCGGTCATCGAATAAACCTTCGAGAAGCTATAGAGATGTATCAGGTGGCTGTCCCATCCTGACCGGGCAATCAGTCCATGCGGACGACTGACCTCCGGTGCCAGGAAATCGCGGTAAGTCTCATCGACAATCAGGGCAATCCCCTGCTCCGCCGCCAGATCGGCGAACTCCTGCAACACCTGTTCCGGATAGACAGCGCCGGTCGGATTGTTCGGCGATATCAGAAGGATCGCCTTTATCCGGTCGGTCATCAGTCTGCGAGCATCCTGCGGGTCCGGAACAAAGCCATTATCTGCCCGGGCCGGCAGGGCAACCGGCTCAACACCCAGCATATCCAGCGTCATCCGATGATTGAAATACCACGGACTGACAACCAGCATCGCATCCCCCGGCCGGCACAGGGTCATCGCCGTCAGATAAAAAGACTGGTTGCAGCCTGCGGCAATCAGAACCTGTTCAGGTGATACCGTTCCCTGATAGGTTTCCGACATATCCGTCGCCAGCAACTGCCGAAGCAGAGGCAATCCTTCAATATCGGTATAGCGGCTGGTTGCCTCTTCCATGACTGCTGTCGCCAGAAACCGACGCAGTCCTTCCTCCGGCGGATAACCGGGCGCTGCCTGTGCCAGATCGATCAGCGGCTTCTCAACCGTAAATGAGACCCCGTCCAGCCAGCTATGTGCTTCTGAAATCGGTGGTTCTTCGATTGCCGACACAAGGGGATTAAGGCTGAAAGCCATGGGTTAAGTCTCTCCACAGACGGGGATCACCTGACCGATGTAGCACCCTCACCGGAAGGATCAACAACAGTTATAAACAGACTGTCCTCGGCAATCCGAAGGTTTGGCAGACTGCGGAATATCTCGACAATCCTGCCGTTCAGACCCGGCGGCAGCGGATCAAGCGACAGCCCCTGCATTTCCTGCGGCAGTTCCCGACGTACATCCCGGTCGGTCACCAGACATTTGAGCAGCTCCGGGCCGCCCGGTGGCGCAGCAACAAGTCGAAACCCGTCACGCTCCGGAACGGGAAGCCGCCGGTCAGTCCCGCTATCCAGCCAGCTGTCGCCCCGCCGGTTGAGCAAACCCGGATTGGGGACGACCTGCCGCACAAGACCATCAGCCTGAATATAATAACACCAGAGATAACCGGCTCTGCTGAGGCGAACATCAAACATCAGCGGGTCGCCGACCTGCAGCACGGCCAGACCACCCGGCATAGAAAGACCGATTGTCGGCGGACCGACATCATCTGTCATCGTCAGCAGATCAAAGTTTTCATCGGGGACAAGCCGCAGACCGCCAAGGCTGTCCATTCGGATCTGGCGCTGGAATACACCCAGCACCTCGTTTTCCCGCATGACAGTGATAACCAGGCTTACTGTTGTCCCGCGCAGCCAGTAATCACCACTCACCACGGGGATATCTGCAGCTGTCACTTCCGTCCCCTGATTGACGACCTGCAGGGGGTCCGCTCCGATCATGTTTTCATTGCGGGCCAGCAAACGGCCTGTCAGTGCCTTGCGAATATATTCGCCAAACGGCGATATGCCGCCATTACCGGCCAGCCGAACCACACCCATCTGCAGTTCCCTTGTATCGGCAAGCGTCCCGGCAATCGCATTCGACAGGTCATCCACTGCAACATCCAGAGCAACGGCACCGGGTTCAGCCTGAAGATCAGCCGGGGTCAAGGCATGTTGCACGCCTCCGGATACCGCGAGCACCTGTCCGGACAGCGAGACTAGCCGGTAGCGGGCGATCAGCGTCAGGTCATCAAGCCGATAATCCCCAATCACCAGCGCATCGACATCACGGACCTTCGACAACAACTCGCCCACAGGATCACCTGTCGGATCATCAAGTGCACCGGTCGCCGAGAGATTACCGATGAGGGCTGAAAGTTCGGAACGGGCAAGGATTTCAGGCGCCGGGTTCAGGTTGAGAAGTGCCTTTTGCAGATCCGCCTCAAACCCGTAGATGACGGTTGCCGCGACAGGCATTCCCTTCTCCGGCCCAGACCAAAGGGCAAGCCTTGCCGGTCTGTCCGGCACTTCTCCGACAAGTCGGGTGAGACCAGCCTGAAAACTTTCTGCGACGTCATCCACGTTCTGTGCACGGGCGGCCACAGAGACCATGGACTGAATTATGAGTGACAGGATCAGACTGCGAATCAGGAGCCTCATGGCGTCACCGACAGATTCAAGCGGCGGGCGACAGGTTCCTCTCCCGTTGTCATCGCGAACACAGTGACACTGAATTCCTCAGAAAGCAGGGCCGGCAGCATCACCGACCATTCGTGCCGGTCTGCAAACCGGACCGGTACGGGTTCCTCGCCCGGTTGCCCGATCATCTCGGCGACGCGGGCACCCTGAAAGTCTGCATAGGTCGACAGGTTCTCCCCGCGTGTTGCGGCCCTGATGACGAAAGACAGGCCACATAACAGCGGTGAAGCGGACAACCGGACCGCGTTGTTATGAAGAGGAACATCTTCCTGAACCGGTTGCACATTGCCAAAATGAACAGCGGCGCAGCTTTCCCCTGACGGAGGTCTGAGAACGTTAACAGCAAGACGGGGGGCCAGGTCAGCGACCTGTTCCATTGTCATCACACGGTCTTCCGTGGACTGTCGGTCATCGCCGGGCCGAAACTCATAAATCAGAAACCCGAGCAATCCGAGAAGCAGACAAACAGCCCCTGCCTTGCCTGTCAGCCCCCATGACTTGCCGGCTGTTGTCTTTCTGACAGACCCCGGACGTGGCAGACCAAGCTGGTCAAAAACCTCAAGAGCGTCATCAACTGCCGTCACATTCTCGCTTCTCCCTGTCGCCTCCGGCAGCTCATCCGCCGGAACGAATATCTTCACCGGATGCCCGGCCCTGGTGATCAGCCCTCGCAGTTTCTCAAGCTTGATGTCCAGATGACCAACCTTTCGAACCGTAAGGTCGGCATCAACACGCCCGGTAAGGCAGAGGCTGACATCCACCGCATCATTCGGACCTGCCAGCAGGCCCGAACGCGCCAGGCCGCAAGCCAGAAAAACTGCAAGTTGCCAGCTCTCTCCACTTTCAACAGGCGAGGAAAGGTCCATACGAAAGCCCGGCATGCTGAACGGACCAAATGCCGTGTGAGGGGGTCTCCCCGGCTGCATGAAATTATCAAAGCCCGCACTGAGGAAACCGAGCGGCGTCACACCGCGACCGATAAAAACCTCGCTCAGCGGTGCGGATTCCGGCTGCAGGCGCTGAATGCGCACCGGCCCGTCAGTAGTCGCAATATAGACCGCATACATCATTATCGCAGAATCAGGACAGAAGCCGGCTCTGACAGCAGGTCATAGAGTTCACTGCTGTTATCAATCAAAACCTGAATGACGCCTCGTCGGGATAATGGCAAAGGAAGGGAAATTCGTCGGTCATCCATACCAAAGACAATCAGGTTACCCGGACTATCCGTCGTCATCGACGTCCCGCTGATCAGCAGATAAGTCAGGTTCGGGTCAGATTGTGATGCCCGGAACGTAATCGAATAGCCACGGTATCGCCGCTCTACCGGACCGGAGTCTGCAGCGGCGATGGCAGTACCAAAATCAACGACGGACAAACTGCGTTCAATTTCCTTCGCAGTTCGACGGGCACCGGAAGTCAAACCTGTCCAGTCCAGCTGGTCTGACAGTATCTGCTGGTAAAGCCGTCCTGTACTCACCGCCGGTGTTACAAAGACTTCCCCTCCGAGCAGCAACTCGCCACGGACATCATCCGCCACGAAGGCCTCTCGCAAATCTGCCTCTTCATTGCGTTTCGGGGGGCGAAAAGCAGCCATCATTCATTCCCGTAAAGCTGGTTGAATATAGCCGAAAATTCCTGACGGTCCTGTTCGAATAATCCCGGTAATTTTTCTTCCAGTTTAGCGAACTGAAGAAGGCACCGGTTCAGATGATCAGACATCCGAACCAGCGTCACCGCAGCCTGTGAAAACAGTTCACGTCGGTCAGCGCCAATATCCTCCGGATCAAACCCTTTGCGTTTCAGCCGGGTCACCACCTGCCTCGCCTCAGACTTCAGTTTTCCATCCGTCGCCGTGCCGGAAATGTAATGCAGCGAAGCCAGTTGCAGCCGGTGCAGATGGGCCTTCAGCTTTTCAAGGACCGCCAGACGCTCTGTATAGGTTTCCGCCTCATTACAGGACAGTCGCCGACGGACGGACTCCGCACCGCGCCGCAACTGAAGATCAACGGTTATCGCGGTCTGTACAGCGCCGAGGCATTCATGCCGGAAATAGCCCTCCGGCAATGAGAGCACAGCCGGTCCATAGAACATCAGAATTTCAAGGGGCCGGCGTTCAGATGAGGCCTTGAAGAATTTGATCTCCTGCATCTCATCCTCATCGAAGACCATGAAGGGGTTCACCCATTCATCGAGCGGGTCCGCCTGAGTATCGGCAACATCAATCTCTGAATCTTCCCTGTCCTGCCCTACAGGAGCCGCATGGGACATTGAAATCGCCAGTCGCGCCGTCTCCAGCACGGTCATCAGCGAAACGAAACCATCAAAACAGGTCCGGAAAGACCGGAAATCACTACCGCTCGCATGAGACTTCCAGAAATCGAGCACTGCATCATCGTCAATCTGCCAGACACCCGATGATTCAGCCCGATGATTCAGATAGGCGCACAGCCGGTCGAACTTTTCCTCGCGACGGGCATAGGCCATATGCGTCCGGCGATATCCCCGCATATGGGATGATATCTGGCTTGCTGCCTGCCGTACATCCGCCTCCCCCAACGCCTCACTGGCGAGTGCATCGAGAATGTCCTGCAAGGGTTTGAAGAAGCTGAAATCATCAATCCCCGACAGAAATTCATACAGGCCGAACAAGACCGGCATCCGGGAAAACCGGATCGCAAATCGCGAAGTACCATAGTCAATTTCAATCCCGACAGCATCGACAGACACCATTTTCGCTGGCGTCATCATCTCCTGCATGGCCTGACGGATAGCACCAACCGTAATTGTCTGCTGACCCAGCAGAAAGCCGAACCGTGCGCCGCCTACAATTCCGCCCTGCGCCAGCGCTGCAGCCATATGGGCAAGCTCATACCATGCCGTGTCCCGGTTCGGGCCTGTACCTGCTCCCGCCACGATCTTTGCAATTTTCTGCAGAACACGGCTGTCCGGATAGCGACCGGATTCCACCAGCCCGGAGAACACGGCTATCGGATCGCCTTCGGCACCAGCCCGGTACAGATGGATAATTTCGTCCTCGGCCATCACTGTCCAAGCTCCCTCTTTACCAGATCCCGGGCAATCCGGAATCCGATGACCGGGCTACGGGCATCAGGCTCAATCCACACACGTGGCAATGTCACATCACCGTTCTCATTTTCGAGAGTAGCGGCCCCGCGGACAGCATGAGTAACACAACGCCGGGTCTCCTGACCGATCCGGCAGTCAGCCACCCATTCCCGAACGCCATCAGTCATGCCATAAGCACCGGCCGTATTTGCCGCACGGGCGTCAACCGGCTGAAAAGGCCCGCCAATACGGCGTTCATCCGGCTGGAAAGGCCCGCCAATACGGCGTTCATCACGAACGACATCCTGCAGTGACTGATCCGCAACATCCCGTTGCACCAGACCAAACTCCGTCGCCACATATTCCCATTCCGCATCACTGGGCAGCCGATAAGGAAGGCCTGTACTTTCCGACAACCAGCGGACATAGGCCATCGCATCATCCCAGGAAACATGACTGACTGGTGTCTCATCCGAAACAGCCTCATGTGCTTTTGGCTGATATCCCCCACAGCCACCACCTTCCAGACAGGCCGCCCATTCTGACCGGGTAATCTCGTGGCTGCTGATCGCGAAAGGCTCAGGGATATCAAACAACCGCGAGTTATTCCTGCTGCTGCTTGCCATAAAGCGCCCGGAGCGGGTGACCAGCATCTCGGGACAAGTCTTGCAATCGGAAAACAGATCGCCGGGTTGTCTGACAGATGACCGGACTTCCGAGACATCAGTCCGCTTTTCAGGCGACAGCAGACTGGCATGAATGAAGACTGTCTGATCATCTTCCCTGCGTATCCGAAACCATGGCGCATCACGCAGTTTGCCTGTTACCTGAACGGCAGCGTCTCTGACAGACTGGCCAACCCGTTCGCTTCCAACCCCTGGCTCTCTGCGGTGGTTGGCCCGGTCAACGATCACGTAGAGAACAGTATCCATAGGGTCGATCAGCCCGGCGGGCTTTGTCCGCAGGGCTGACAGGCGGTTTGCAGCGAAGGGGACAAAGGGACTTTCCGGATAGGTATCGATAAACAACTGGAAGTCTTCCGGACGCTGACTGTCGCGCAGGCTGTTCCAGACTATCGCGTCCGTCTGATGACCGCCGGATGGCGTCATGGGCTGACGGTCAAGCAAGAAAACAAAATCGCCTTTATCATAGAGCGGGTCACGCAAGGGGCCGAACTGTGGCGTCTGGCCATTACCTGTATAATTGCTGACAGCATCCCCCATGAAGAGGCCGAGTTCGGAGGCCGTCAGATAACCGTCGCCGTTAGCGTCAGCGGGCCGTTTGCCATCAAGTGCTTCAAGAAACAGACGCCGGAACAGACCGTCATCGGACACCTTTTGATTGGCAGAGCCCGAGGTCAGGAACTGCCTGACCGGATTCAGCACGGCGCGGCGGACCGCCGGTGGTGGCAATGCACGGGTCGCCCCGAAAACCGTACCGGCAAAACAGCTGTCGAAAACCGCAAGGCTGTGCCGGGACCGGGCCAGTCGCGCAAAATTACCAATATCGCGCAGATGCAGAGCCGTTCTGCGAAACCCTGTATCATCGTCGGGGGTCGCGCCGTCAGACGGGATGATGAAGCCCTCACCATCAAGCGTATGGCCATGACCGGCAAACCAGACAAACAGCCTGGAGTCCGGACTGGCGCCCCGTTCGATAAAAAAACGCCGGAAAACCTGCCTCAGATTGTCCGAAGTCGTGTTCTCAAAATAATCGACGCTGAAGCCACGCTGGCGCAAACTTTCAGCAACAGCACGGGCATCGGCAACCGCGTTGTGAAGTCGTGGCCAGCCGTTTGAATAGGCGTCAATACCGATAACCAGCGCATGGGAAGACCTGTAGAGATTAACAACGTCAGTCTGCCCCTTGCTGTCATCCGGAATGATTTCAATCTCGATCCCGCGCTGCCCTGCATTGGCAAAAGCAGCGGACAGCGCACCCAGCAGCAAACCAGCAGACAACAGAACAACACAGAACGATTGATACCGCCCGACCAACTTGACCAACCCCTACACGCAAAAATCATGACTTCATTGATTTGTTGGCAATCAATCCGATACGTCAACCACCCTCGCCCGTTTCCGTAACAGGAAAGTCATCCAATGACCGTTCTGCGATCCGCAAACGAGTAGCGAAATCCCGATCACTGAAGGCATCATCAGGCGATCCAGTGACCGCCGTTGCCGGTTCCGGAGCCGGAATATCAATGACTGTTATATTCATCCCGTCGTCAGTTACCTGCTGTTCGGGCACTCCCGCCCATAACTGCTGCTGAAAATCATAGACCTTCTTCCAGGCCATAACCCTCGCGATATATCCCAGTGTATAGTCGTGAGGCTGCCATTCATCACCCGGCGTCAGCGACCCGCCATTATAATGCGAGAGCGCCAGATCCCACCGCTTATCATAGTGGAGATAGAGCTGGCGGAGGAATTCAACGCCAATGCGAACATTGGTCCGGGGCTCACGGAGTTCGCTCTCCTCCACCCCGAACTCGCCTTTGCCGGTTTGCGGCATGATCTGCATGACACCGATGGCACCGGCAGGACTGACAGCCGCCGGATTGAACCCCGATTCAACACGCGCAACCGCCATTGCCAGTGAGGGCGGCACACCCGTTGCCCGCGCCTGGCGCAGAATCAGATGCTGAACTTCAGGATAGGATATCCCTGCAGTCGAGGCGAAACCCAGTGACGCCGACAGACAGAGGATAATCACAACAGCCGAAGACATTCGCCAGAGCATGGCAACTCACCTCTCCGGCTTCGGCAGCTTCCGGACCACAAAGCTGTCGCCCGTAAAGGCAACCCTCCCCTGAACACCGAGATAATCCAGCATCTTCCGCAGATTACGGTTCATCCGCGCTGCTTCCGCCGTGGTATCGTACCAGTATTCCGCATGAAGCTGCATTACCCGGACAGGCCGATAGGTTCGGTAACCGCTGAAGGCGACAAGATATTCCTCAATCCGGGTAATCTCAGCGGCCGAGAACTGTTCAAAAACAAGGCTGTAACTTCGTACAAGCCCCTGTTTCTCCGTAATCCCTGTCAGGTTGTCCTTCTGTCCCTGTATGGCACTCTCAATATATGCCGACAGGATGCTTCCAAGATCGCGGGAGAGGATCTCCGCCTGATGGCCCGCAATCTCCATGATACAATCACGGCCACAGCCAAGCGGCGCATGGCGGGGTTTGGGAAAGGCGGTCTCGAATGCGCCCAGCCGCTCACCTGAACTGACATTCACGATGCGACCCGTCACCCGGGTCCGGATAACTTTTGCGTAATTGCCGCTCTCGGCATTCGCGTAGATTGTATAGAGAACAAGAAGATCGACAGGTGGTGTCGTGACAGCCCGGGCAACTCCGATCACCTCGCCCGCATCCCGGCGGCTGCGTCCGGTCTCCAGCGTGCCCAGCGAGACCGCTGTTTCATCGACAACCCGGTATCCCCTGTCACGCAACTGGCGGACCAGACCACCCTCAACCCGCTGATTTATACGGTTCGTAAGGGCAACAGAGTCCGGATCACGGTCAATACCCGCAACCATGACGACCGGCCCCTCTGCCGCTACAGCCGGATGACCGGCACAGGCAGACAGCAGCAACAGCGTCGCAATCAGGCTATGAGCGAATAACAGCCGCATATCGTGATCCTTCCCGTAACGATCATACAGGAAGGTTATGAAGGGCCGAGAGCGAAATTAGCCGGGGTCGCCCCGGATTTTCCGTCAGGCAGCCTTCGCGCCATAAAACAAGGTCACGACATGCTTCGCCTCAGCGAAGAACAGCCAGCGTTCAACAAACACGCCGACACTGACCAGAACAGCCGCCGCCAGAAAAACAATGATATCCCAGCCACCGGCCAGAAAAGCACCCGCAAGAGATAACAGGGCGGGCGCGACAAAACCGCAGAGAACGGCAATCCGGCGCAGTTTCTCAGCGTGTTTCCGCGCGACCTTGAAGCCCATTTCCCGCATCAGATAATTGGCTTCCGTATGCGGTCCTTCCAGCATGGAAACCTTGCCAATGCGTCCCAGTCCGGTCGCGCTTTCCGGGGTCGAGGGATGGCTGGTCGTATCATTGCGCTTCCATGCACCCATCTTCGTCGCCCAGGCCACGAGCACTGCCGACATTGTCAGGACCGACAGACCAACTCCGGCGCCTTCACCCAGTACCGCAGAGAACAGGCAGAACCAGACGGCTCCGGTGGCAAGCGCCAGTGTGAGATAGCTGCCCAGCGTCCAGCGGCTATGCCACTGGTGAATTGTCGCCAGACTGGCATAGATCATCGCCGTGCAACCGACGGTCACAACAGCACCGATTGCGGCAAGGCCGCCGAGCAGGGCAAAGACCCCATCGTTGCTTTCAAGAAAAAACCAGCCCGCAGCAAACAGACCGGCCGGAACATAGGTCAGCAGGGCGACAACCCCTTCACGCGACAGCCAGGATGTCCGCCACTGGCTCATCGCCCGCCAGGCACGTTCCGGATGGCCGAGGTGAAAGGTGGAACTGAGCAGTCCGAATGTCACCAGCGCCAGAGCAAAACCAAGCCCCACGGTGCCGAACCAGCGGTCAGCAGGCAAAAGCCCCAGAAACGCGCCAAGTCCATAAAAGAACAGCAGACCATATCCGATGCCGGATGTCGTCGTGAACAGGATAACCGAAAGAGCGGGATGCATGATTTTACCTCGACAACAGCCGGTCGACCCAGCGCAACAACGGATTATCGGTATCGACGACGCTATCCAGCGAGGCCGTCGCACCGATATCCACGGCTTCAACACGCCGCTTGCGTGGCGGCAGATACTTGTTCGTTGGCTTGTAGCCCATCTCTTCCATCAGGTCATATCCGCCACGGTCTTCTACCAGCTTCGAGACATCCGAGTCCGGATCGCCGAGATCACCGAAATGACGGGCGCTGACAGGACAAGTCGAGACACAGGCCGGAACCCGGTCGATCTCGTCAAGATTCTCATTGTAGATGCGGTCAATGCACAGCGTGCACTTTTTCATCACACCTTCGCTGGCATCATATTCACGGGCGCCATAAGGACAGGCCCAGCTGCAGAGTTTGCAGCCGATGCATTTGTCTTCATTGACCAGCACAATGCCGTCTTCCACCCGTTTGAACGAGGCGCCCGTCGGGCAGACGGTAACGCAGGCGGCATCTTCGCAATGCAGACAGGATTTCGGGAAATGTACGGTCTGGCTTGTGCCAACACCGCATTCGCCGCTGCCATCTGCTTCGAAGGTGTGAATGCGGTTGAACCAGACACCCGTCTGATCCGGTCCATAGGGGTCAAGATCGGTCAGCGGAGCCGCGTGACCACCGGCATTCCATTCCTTGCAGTTAACCGCACAGGCATGACAGCCGACACAGATATCCAGATCAATGACGAGGCCGAGTTTTTTCTCCGTCGTCTGGGGTAATGTGGTCATCCTTCGCCCCTTTCCTTGCGGAAACTCTGCCCATATTTGAGGATTGCCGGTCGTTGCGGAAGACCTTCCGGCGTCGGTAATGTCGGGAACTGTGGTTCGGAGACCGCATCATGATCACCCGCCACTTTCTCCACCTTGACCCTGAGGTCATACCAGGCGGCCTGTCCCGTTACCGGATCAGAGTTTGAATAGCGGTGGCCGTCACTGCGCGCCGGCAGCAGTTCGGAAATCACATGATTGAGCAGGAACCCCTTTTGCGATTCCCCGGCTTTCGGATCAAGATTCCAGGCACCGGAACGTTTACCGATCGCGTTCCAAGTCCAGATGGTATCGTCGTTGACACCATCCATGACAGCGACCTGAGCCTTGATGTTCCCGTGATGGCTGGTCACCCGGATCCAGTCATCATCCGCAATCGACAGTCGTTCTGCCAGTTTGCGTCCGATATACATTTTGTTGGAGCCGGTAATCTGGCGGAGCCAGGCGTTCTGTGACCCCCAGGAATGATACATCTGCATCGGGCGCTGGGTCAGCGCATGCAGCGGATATTCTTCCTCGTCAATCATCGTACCTTCGAACGGCGCATACCAGATCGGCAGCGGGTCGAAATAGGCATCGACGCGGGCCCGGTGGCGTTCCGGCGGCTGACGGTCACCATGACCACGGGCCGCAAGCCTGAACTTCTGCAAAGGCTCGCTGTATATCTGCAGGACGATCTGTTCCGCCTTCGGCACAAAGCCGACGGATGCCGCCCATTCCAGATAGCCCTTGTTCGCCATCTTGTAGAAACGATGCTCTTCCGGGAACTCATAGTGAGAGAAACAGCCGTTCTCGATATATTTTTCCAGCTGCTGCGGATTTGGCGCACCCTTGCCCCAGGACTCGCCGTCCTCACCGCGCCAGCCGGCCAGCATACCGATACCCGGTGCACGCTCATGATTGACGATGTAGTCCGGATAGCCACCGGGATATTTCGGCGAACCATCTTCATTCACCAGCCCCGGCAGACCAAGTCTGGCACCAAGATCAATCAGCATCGACTGGAACGGCCGTACATCCCGGTCCAGATCAACCACCGGCTGACGGATTGAATCAGCAGCACCATCGGCCTCACAGATCGGACGGTCCAGCAGGCTGATACAGTCATGCCGTTCCAGATAAGTGGTATCCGGCAACACCAGATCCGCATAGGCGACCATTTCGGAATAATAGGCATCGGAATAGATGATCCGGGGAATCTTGTACTCACCCGTCTCATCATTCTTGTCGGTCAGCATCTCCATGACACCCTTGGTGTTCATCGAGGAGTTCCACGACATGTTGGCCATGAACATCATCAGCGTATCGACAGGATAGGGATCACCCTTCCAGGCGTTGGTGATGACCATATGCATCATGCCGTGGGCAGCGACCGGAAATTCCCAGCTGAACGCCTTGTCGATGCGCATCGGCTCGCCGTCTTCATCAACCAGCAGATCTTCCGGACCAGTCGGAAAACCGAGCGGCGGGCCGTTCAGCGGTGTATCCGGAGCACAGCTGTTGCCCGGTTTGATGCCCGGTGGGATCGGTTTTGGGAATGGCGGTTTGTAACGGAAGCCACCGGGGCAATCGATCGAGCCGATCAGCATCTGCAACAGATGCAGGGAACGACAGGTATGGAAGCCATTGGAATGGGCAGAAATACCGCGCATCGCATGCATGGAGACCGGACGACCGATCATCTTGTCATGCTTGCGTCCGGCCCAGTCTGTCCATTCAACGTCGATTTCAACCTGTTCCTCGAAGGCAACATGAGCAAGCTCGGCGGCTATGCGACGGATATTGTCAGCACTGACACCCGTCCGCTCCGACACCGCTTCCGGCGCATATTGCGGATCCAGATAACGTTCTGCCAAAAGCTGGAACACCGTCACAGCCTTACCGCCGCCGGGCAGGTCGGCTTCACCGATCAGGCGCGGTTTGATTTCTGCCAGATTGGCACTGACCAGTTCACCGGTTTCACTGTCGACCATCAGCGGGTCACCATTCGCATCGCGCGCGAACAGGCCATCATCTGCGCCGCCGGGATTCCGGATCACCAGCCATGGCGAATTGGTGTAGCGCACAAGATATTCGACATCGATCTTGTCGGCCTTCAGCAGCTCATGCACCAGCGACAGAACAAAAAGCCCGTCCGTGCCAGGCCGGATACCAACCCATTCATCCGCAATCGCGCTGTAGCCGGTCTTCACCGGATTGACCGAGACGAACTTGCCACCCAGTCCCTTGAGCTTTCCGAGACCCATCTTGATGGGGTTCGAATCATGATCTTCCGCAACGCCGAACATCATGAAATAGCGCGTCCGCTCCCAGTCCGGCTCACCAAATTCCCAGAATGAACCGCCGATGCTGTAGAGTCCGCCTGCCGCCATATTGACGGAACAGAACCCGCCATGAGCGGCATAGTTGTAGGTGCCGAACTGTGACGCCCACCAGCCGGTCAGTGCCTGGCTCTGATCACGACCGGTAAAGAAAGCCAGTTTCTTCGGGTCTGTCTTGCGGATATTACCGAGCCAGCCAGTCGCCGTCTGCAGCGCCTCTTCCCACTCGATCTCCTTGAATTCACCTGAACCACGGGGACCAACCCGCTTCAGCGGCTTAGTCAGCTTTGCCGGGGAATTCTGGGTCATTATCCCGGCAGATCCCTTGGCACAGAGGACACCCCGGTTTACCGGATGATCCCGGTTACCCTGAATATAACGAATACTGCCATCCAGCATGTAGACCTTGATGCCACAGCGACAGGCGCACATGTAACAGGTCGTATATTTGATCTCGTCAGCCACCTTCGGCGACAAATCAACAGCGTTTGATGGGTCGGTTCTATCTTTACGCGACATCATTCCCCCTTGGTTACGCGATAACATAACCACTTGTACGGACTATACAATTAGCCAGCATACCGATTTTCACCGGACCAGCACGATCTGGCTACTCAGTTCTTTTGGGGGTGATCTTCAGAATAAATGAAGACCAGTCAAAATGACTTCAGGAAGTCTTCTCGATAAGGAACACGAACCGGCCATCCTTCTCGTCACTTTGCAACAGCCGGTGCCCCGTCGCTTCTGCAAACGCTGCCATATCCGCCTTAGACCCGGGGTCCGTCGATATCATCTGGAGTATCTGCCCAGCCTTCAGGGCTGCCAGTGACTTTCGGGTCTTCAGCACAGGCAGAGGACAGTTCAGGCCACTGGCATCAAGTACGGCGTCGGCGTCACGCATCAGATGATATCCGGTCAGTAAGCATAATCGCGGAAAGATGGTTCCACGGATCGGTTCCATTCATTTTCATACTTCTCCAGCATTTCCTCGGCTGGTGTCACACCACTGGCAACCGTCTCATGCAGGGCATTCAGAAAATGGGTTTCATCCAGCGCCATGGAACTCAGGCGGGCACGGCGCTTGAGACCGGTCTTCGAAATCGCCAGAACCTCGCGGGCGATTTCCCGGACCGTGACATTCCTGAACGGCGTTTTCAGTGCAAGGGTCGGAACATTGTCCCGCAGTTCCTGCTGCTCATCGATGGTCCAGTCCTTGACCAGATCCCAGGCTGCATCGAGCGCTTCATCGCAATAAAGCAAGCCAACCCACAATGCCGGCAGGGCGCAGATACGTCGCCAGGGACCACCATCAGCCCCCCGCATTTCAAGAAACTTCTTCAGCCGGACTTCCGGGAACAGGGTCGACATATGGTCTTCCCAGTCCCCCATACCCGGAACCTGCCCCTGAAATCCATCAAGCGAGCCGTTCATGAAGTCCTTGAAAGATTTTCCTGCCACATCGTTATAGACGCCGTCACGATAAACAAAATACATCGGCGTATCGAGGACATGATCGACATAGCGTTCAAATCCGAATCCGTCTTCGAAGACAAAGGGCAGCATGCCACAACGGTCGTTATCGGTATCGGTCCAGATATGGCTGCGATGACTCAGCCGGCCGTTCGGTTTGCGCTCACTGAACGGTGAGTTGGCAAACAGCGCTGTCGCAATCGGCTGCAGGGCAAGGGAAACACGGAATTTCTTCACCATGTCCGCTTCAGACGCATAATCCAGATTCACCTGCACGGTACAGGTGGTTTTCATCATTTCGAGACCCATGGTCCCGACACGCGGCATATATTCGCCCATGACCTTGTAGCGGCCTTTCGGCATCCAGGGCACCTCATCAGGCGTCCAGATCGGGTTAGATCCGAAACCTGCGAAGCCAATTCCCAGCGGCTCGGCCACCGTCTTGACCTGGGCCAGATGGCCATTCACCTCTGAACAGGTCTGATGAACGGTCTCAAGCGGAGCACCAGACAGTTCGAACTGCCCGCCCGGTTCCAGCGAAATCGAAGACCCGTCACCACGGCTCAGGGCAATCGGATTGCCCTTTTCCATGACCGGCACCCAATCATACTGGGTCAGGCCTTCCAGCAGCGCACGGATGCCGTCTGGTCCGTCATAAGCCAGCGGACGAAGTGTATCCTTATGGAAGGCAAATTTTTCATGCTCGGTACCAATCCGCCAGGCAGAAGGCGGCTTTGATCCGCTTTCCAGATATTCGACTAACTGGGTTTTCGAGGTGATCGGATTCGCGTTACCGGCGGAAGGTGCAGACATTTCAATTCCAAAACTATTAATTCAATCAATCCCGCAACGCCTGAGACACAGGAGGAACCCCGCCATCGCCGCAGACAGACTGCCAGATCGCGAGGCTCGTCAGAGCGGCTGTCTCCGCCCGGAGGATCCGCGGACCAAGACTTACCGGGACAAAGTTCGGCAGAGTTCGCAGCAGGTCAAGTTCGGATTTCTCATAACCACCTTCCGGTCCGCTAATGCATGCTGCCGGGCACCCGGTTTTTCCTGACATTGCAACAGCCGCAGAGCCGCCGGAACCCGCCTCATCCAACACAAATGCAACCCGGTCATCAGGCCAGGCTGTTTTCAGGTCTGACAGTTTCACTGCTTCGTGAACGGTCGGAATATCCAGTCTTTCGCATTGTTCCGACGCTTCAATGACCTGTGCTTTCAGCCGGTCCGTGTTAACCCGGCTGACGATGGTTCGCCGGGTGATGACCGGCAGCAGGTCGGAGACCCCCAGTTCAGTAGCTTTCTCGATCAGAAAATCCATCCGGTCTTTCTTGATCGGCGCAAAGACCAGCCAGAGTTCAGTTGCCTGCTGCTGTGCACGGCGATTTTCCTCTACCTTCAGCGTGACAGACTTACCCGCATCGGCGATCTGGCTGCGCCATTCACCCTGCCGCCCGTTGAAAAGCCGCACGGAAGCTCCGGCATTCAGCCGCATAACAGATCTGAGATAGTGGCTGCGCTGTTTATCCAGCCTTATCTCATTGCCTTCCCCGAGGTCATCGTCGACAAACAGTCTAGGCGCAGCCATCATCAGCCCATTCAAAATTCAATTCAGTTGCGATATAGCATGAACACCCGGACTTCCACAGCCAGTGACATACCACGCGACGGCCTTTTCGAGAAAGCCGTGCCCGCATCATTGCAGCCCTATGGGCGTCTGTCCCGTCTGGACCGTCCTATCGGCACCTGGCTGCTGCTGTTACCTTGTCTGTGGAGCATCGCCATGGCGACTCCGGGCTGGCCGACCAGCAGCACACTGACTCTGTTCGCACTGTTCTCCATTGGCGCCGTGCTGATGCGCGGTGCCGGCTGCACCTACAACGACATTGTCGACCGGGATTTTGATGGCCGTGTCGCCCGTACTGCCGACCGGCCCATTCCTTCCGGCGCCGTCTCGGTCAAAGGGGCTCTGGCATGGCTGGCTACCCAGTTGCTCATCAGTCTGTTTATTCTGCTGACCTTCAACAATATTGCGATCATGCTTGGCGTCGCCTCCCTGCTGCTGGTCCTCATCTATCCGCTGATGAAACGGGTGACCTACTGGCCACAGTTCTTTCTTGGACTGGCCTTCAACTGGGGTGCCATCATGGGCTGGGCTGCGGTTCGTGGTGATCTGCAGATCTGGCCTGTGGTGCTTTATATCGCCGGGATATTCTGGACGCTTGGCTATGACACAATCTACGCCCATCAGGACAAGGAAGACGATGCGCTGATCGGGATTAAATCAACAGCCCTGCGGTTTGGCGATACCAGCCCGGTCTGGATTGGCGGGTTCTACGCGGCGACCACGATTCTGCTGCTGATTACAGCCTATGGCGCGGGATATGGCTGGATAACGCTGGCCTTTATCGCGGCTGGCGCAGTGCAACTGATCTGGCAGGTTAAAACCCTTGATGCCGATGATGCCGCCGATTGCCTGCGGAAATTCAAATCGAACCGGTTTTTCGGTTGGCTGGTGCTCGCGGGATTCCTGATCCCACCGCTGGGCTGAATGGACGCCCGTACCTTTGTTATTGCCAACACCGAACTGATCACGGTCCCGTTCACACCGGAAATCCGTCTGCATCTCGCCACAGAAATCACGCCGATCTGGCAGGCAACAGAGGACGAACTGGCGGAACAGGGATTGCAGCCGCCATTCTGGGCTTTCGCCTGGCCCGGTGGTCTTGGTCTTGCCCGGTATATTCTGGACCATCCGGAAACGGTCCGGGGTAAAACTGTACTGGATTTTGCCTCCGGCAGCGGACTGGTTGCCATTGCGGCCTGTCTGGCTGGTGCACAACGGGTTGTTGCGGCTGATATCGACCAGTTCGCACTTGCTGCAATCCGGGAAAATGCCGCCGCAAACCAGGTCGATATGGAAGCCACACAATCGAATTTTCTGGATCAGGAGATCGCCGGCTTTGATGTCATTCTGGCGGGCGATATCTGCTATGAGAAACCACTGGCCAGACGAGTGACAGACTGGATGCAGAAAGCCGCAGCATCAGGCGTCAGCGTATTACTCGCCGATCCCGGCCGCAGCTATTTCGATCAGGTCAATATGAGCTGCATCAGCCGTTATGACATCCCGACATCACTGGAACTGGAAGACCGGATTACCCGGTCCGTCGGCGTCTGGCGTGTCGGAAGCTAGGGCCAGAAAGTTTCGTCAGGCAGAATTGCTGTCTTCTTCAGCGTATCCCGTCGCCGGTTTCGCTCATCGGTATTATCGATGGTCATCCCGATAAAGTCTTCCATCACCGACCCCGGATGCAGGCGGGCACTGACCAGCTTTTGAACTTCCTGTTGTGTCAGTCCCCGTCGTTTCCTGCCCCGCACCGTAAACCCCGCAAGAGGCACAGCTGACCCGTCATCGTCCGTCAATGCACCATGAAGTGAAATATAGGCTCCGGTCCGGGGGCTTCTCAGGCCGAACCGCCGGGACAATGCCGGTCGGTCAATCCAGCCCAGCCTGTAATTGACGCCCAGCGCTTCGGTTTCGTTCATGCGTTCCAGTTGCTCATCGGTCAGCCACAGCACAGCACTGCGCAGTGACAGCCCCGCAGCCTCTGTCAGCGTTGCCGGTACGGAACCATAGGCAGAAAAATGAGCGGAATATACGGTATCGACATCCCGTAAGGTAACCATCGAAACGGGTACAATATCCTGCGGTTCAAACTTCCGGCGAAGCTGATCAGGCGCACGGTTCGAGCCTGCCGCGACGACCGCATGCCGGGCCTGTGACCCGATATCCTGAAAGACTTTCTGAAACAGGGGGTCGCCCGGCGTGAAAACCCGGTGATCACTGAATATCCAGGGCGGTTTCGGAGCGGGGTAAGGGTAATCGAGGGCGCGTTTCAGGCGATCAGAGATCACTCCGCCGCCTTTGGCAGATATTGCTCGATATCAACTTCATCGATCTGTTCAGGCAGCAGATACTGTTCGGCGTATTTCTTGTAGGCACCGGATCTCAGGAAAAGTTCGAACAGGTCGGGATCGATATGCTGGTCCTTGTTCATGAAACCCATGATCTTGATGGCTTCAGACAGGGTTTTGGCTTTCTTGTAAGGTCTGTCTGCTGCTGTCAGGGCTTCAAAGATATCGGCAATCGCCATCATCCGTGCCGGCAGCGACATCTGCGCCCGTTTCAGTTTCCGCGGATAACCGGACCCGATCATCGTTTCATGATGTCCACCGGCATATTCCGGAACCTTTGCCAGTGTTTTCGGGAACGGCAGCTGTTCCAGCATGATGATCGTCTGAACGATATGATCGTTGATCTTGAAACGCTCTTCAGGCGTCAGGGTCCCCCGTCCGATAGACAGATTGTAGACCTCGCCGAAATTGTACATATGCTCCGGCACGTCCAGCCGGAAACCGAACTTCATATATTCCGTACTGTTGTCGCCTTCCCGGTAGACAATGTGCTCTTCCTTGTCGACAAGCAGATTTTCCTCGACCGGCAGATCCTGAGCCGGCATCCGGGCCTTGCGCTTTTCTTCCTCATGACTGAGACCAAGCCGGTCATCAAGTGTACGCGTCCACTTCATCGACGCGATTTCCTTCACCCGGTCGACCTTCTCCGGCGCCATGAATTCTCCGCCGACATTGGCCTCCGCAATGAAGGCAAAATCGTCATCCAGTTTTGCCCAGCGTTCTTCAAGTTCGGCCTGCAGTTCAGCTTCAGGACGTACGCCTTCAGCGACCTGCTTGTAATACTCAATGACGGCATCGCGTTTGAGCACTTCAAACCGCATCCGCACTTCATGGATACGGTTATAAATGGTCTCAAGCTTGGTAGATTTATCGACGACATATTCAGGCGTCGTGACCTTTCCACAATCGTGCAGCCAGGCCCCGATATGCAGCTCGTAGCGTTCATCCTCGTCCATCGAGAAATCCGCGAACCGGGAATCATCAGACTCCGCCGCCGCTTCCGCCAGCATCATCGTCAGCTCCGGCACCCGCTGACAATGCCCGCCCGTATAGGGTGACTTGGCGTCAATCGCGCTGGCTATCAGCTCGATGAAGGCATCCAGAAGATCCCGCTGGGCCTGCAGCAGCATCTGGTTATCCAGCGCAATTGCCGCCTGCGAAGCCAGGGCTTCGATAATCGGCTGAACTTCCTGACTGAATGGCAGAATTTCCTGACTTTCAGGATCCTGTGCATTCAGCAGCTGAATGACACCAATAACTTCTGCCGCATTGTTCTTCAGCGGAACAGTCAGAAAGGATTTCGACCTGTATCCGGTCCCTTTGTCGAATTTCTTGGTACCGGAAAAGTCAAAATTTTCCGCCTCATAGGCATCCGGGATATTGCTGGTCTCACCGGTCAGCGCGACATGGGTCGCGACGTTGAAATAATTCGGTTCACCATTGATTTCGTCATACAGGCGCAGCGGCGGGAACGGGATGTCCTTACCTGTCGTGCCACCCATGGCAATGTTCAGGGAATCCGTCCGCATGATGGCAAATTTCAGCTGATCACCATCACTGTTGATATTGAAGTGCAGTCCCGAACCATCGCGCTTGCGCTCTGTCTTGCCGCGGAGATACAGCGTTCCACCATCTGCATTCGTGATCGATTTCGCTTCGAGCAGAATGCGTTCCATGAGGCGGTCACGATTACGCTCAGCCGACAGGGCCATGCCGATATCGTTAAGTCTGCGGTTCAGAATCTGATTATCGAGCGCAATCCCGGCCTGATTCGAGAAAATGCCCATCGCCTGGCAGATATCCTCGGCGAAGACGCCGCCTTCGCCCGGATCGGTCAGAACCAGAACACCAACAACAACTTCATTATTATTGCGCAGCGGGATGGCAAAAATCGCTTTCGGATTCCACCCTGGAATGCCCGCCAGACAATCAACCGACGCAATATCCAGACCTTCTGAATCATCGCGGTCTGCGACAAGCACCGGTTCTTCCTTCATCGCAGCCAGTGCGACGATATCTGAAAAGACCGGGTCGCCGGTTTCAGGATCGAACAGTTCCAGTTCCGGAATACCCGGATCAGCCGCCGGAGAATCGGCGCCACCATATGTAATCTTGGAGCTGTTCAGCCGACCTGCCGTTGGAACCAGCGATTTCTTGTCATTGGAACGAAGATAGAGGAATGCGCCGTCTGATTTTGCAAATATCTGGGACTGATCGACAATACGCGAGATCAGCCGGTCAAGGTGGCGTTCCGCAGAGAGGGCTATCCCCTGCTCAATCAGCCACTTGCAATGCCCCTCCGGAACCGTAACTCCTGCCAACCTTATCGCTCCGTTTCCGGCAGAATTATCTTCTGCACGGTTATCATTCCCACCTGTCGGGGAGACTCTGACCGCCGCTATCATCATTTGCAAGAGTGGCGTGCAGATTGTTTTCGCATTGCAGACAGATTAGCTTCCGCAACAGAGTATCCCGTATCGTCAGGCGGGATCATCATCACCGGAATTCACTCGAAAGCAGTGCCGATGCCGTTCAAGTCCCTGCGCGATTTCATCCAGATACTCGAAGAACGCGGCGAACTGGTCCGCGTCACGGCAGAAGTTAACCGCGATCTTGAGCTGACAGAGATCCAGACCCGCCTGCTGGCTGAACAGGGACCAGCCGTCCTTTTCGAAAATGTAACGGGCAGCGACATGCCGGTTCTGGTCAACCTGTTCGGCACGGTAGAGCGCGTCGCCCTGGGCATGGATCGCACCCCCGGCGAATTACGGTCAGTCGGCGAGACCCTGGCCTTTCTGAAACAGCCGGAACCGCCGGGCGGGTTTGGCGATCTGCTCGAAAAGCTACCGCTGCTGAAATCCGTCCTCGCCATGAAACCGAAGACAGTCAGCCGGGCCCCCTGTCAGGAAGTTGTCCTGACCGGCGACGATATCGATCTTGCCCGCCTTCCCGTACAGGGCTGCTGGCCGGGTGAACCAGCGCCGCTGATTACATGGCCGCTGGTCGTGACGAAAGGGCCCGGCGGCGACAAACGGGATGCCTACAATCTGGGTATTTACCGGATGCAGGTGACCGGGCGGAACACCACGCTGATGCGCTGGCTGAAACATCGCGGCGGTGCGCAGCATTATGGCCGCTGGAAAAACCAGCATCGTGAGCCATTGCCTGCAGCGGCCGTGATTGGGGCTGACCCCGGCACCATTCTGGCTGCCGTCACACCAGTCCCGGACACCCTGTCGGAATATCAGTTCGCCGGATTGTTGCGTGGCAGGAAAGTCGAACTGGTGGACTGCAAGACCGTCCCGCTGAAAGTTCCGGCGGAGGCCGAGATCGTTATCGAAGGCCATGTCTCACTGGATGAGTATGGCGATGAAGGCCCCTATGGCGACCATACCGGTTATTACAATTCCGTAGAGCCGTTTCCGGTCTTTCATGTCTCTGCCATCACCATGCGGAAGAAACCGATCTATCTTTCAACCTTCACCGGTCGCCCGCCGGATGAACCCAGTGTGCTGGGCGAAGCGCTGAACGAGGTCTTCATTCCGCTGTTGCAGCAGCAATATCCGGAGATTACCGATTTCTGGCTGCCGCCGGAGGGATGTTCCTACCGGATTGCGGTCATCTCCATGCGCAAGGCCTATGCCGGGCATGCGAAACGGGTGATGATGGGCGCCTGGTCATTCCTGCGCCAGTTCATGTACACGAAATTCATTATCGTCGTGGATGATGATATCGACGCCCGGGACTGGAAAGATGTGATGTGGGCGATCTCAACCCGCATGGACCCGGTACGCGATATCGTGACGGTGGAACAGACGCCGATTGATTATCTGGACTTCGCCTCACCGGAAAGCGGCACCGGCGGCAAGCTTGGTCTCGACGCGACCAACAAGCTGCCCGGAGAAACTCATCGTGAATGGGGTGAAAAAATCCGCATGCGTGACGATATAGTCGAACTCGTTACTGAAAAATGGGACAGTTATGGTCTGCCAGGCAGCGGTAAGCCGATCTGGAAATAGAGCCTGTACTGGACAGATCGGACCAGTCCGATACAAACCAAGCCAACTTAAGCGGAAGAGGCCAGATTATGGGTGATGCCAAGCGCAATCCGACGGATTTGCTTCAGCAACTGATGGACCGGGCCCGCAAGGCCGGAGCCGACGCCGCCGATGCGGTTTATGTCGAAGGTACCTCGGTATCTGTCAGTTACCGGATGAGCGAACTTGAATCGCTGGAACGCTCGGAAGGCGCTGACCTGGGCCTGAGGGTCCTGATCGGTCAGCGGCAGGCCTGCGTTTCCTCATCGGATGTCACAGAGGAAGCCCTGCAGGAACTCGCTGAACGCGCTGTCTCGATGGCCCGTGAAGCGCCGGAAGACAAATATGCCGGTCTCGCCACCCCGGAACAGCTTGCTACCGACGTTCCCGACATCGACAGCTATGATCCTGTCGAGCCTGATCTGGAACAGATGAAAGCCAATGCCATTGCCTGCGAGGCAGCAGCCCGTTCAGTCGAGGGAATATCCAACTCGGAAGGAGCCGATTCAGGCTGGGGCCGCAGCCGGGTTGCGGTCGCCGCGACCAACGGCTTTGCACGCACCTATCAGGGCACCTATCACAGTCTCTCCGTTTCTGTTCTTGCCGGTGAAGGCACGAAAATGGAACGGGATTACGATTATCGAACCGCCGTTTACGGCGCTGACATTCCGTCACCTGAATCGATTGGTCTGAAAGCGGCTGAGAAGACATTGCGCCGGCTCAATCCGCGCCGCGTACCAACACAGAAAGTACCCGTCGTCTTTGATCCGCGTGTCGGCGGCAGCCTGATCGGACATATGACCGGCGCCATCAATGGAAGTTCCATTGCCCGGGGCACCAGTTTTCTGAAAGACCGGATGGGCGAGAAAGTCTTTGCCGATGGCGTCACCATCGTCGAAGATCCGCACCGGCCACGCGGCCTGCGCTCCAAACCCTTCGATGCCGAAGGCATTGCCAACAAACGCCGCAACCTGATCGACAATGGTGTCCTGACGACATGGCTGCTGGACCTTGGCACCGCCCGTCAGCTCGGGCTGGAGACAACGGGCCATGCCTCACGCGGCACCTCGTCACCGCCGTCACCTTCAGCAACCAATCTGCATATCGAGCCCGGCACGCTGTCGGCAGAAGACCTGATAAAAGAGGTTGGCACCGGGTTTTACATCACCGAACTGATCGGTTTCGGGGTCAACGGTGTCACCGGCGATTACAGCCGTGGCGCCTCCGGATTCTGGATCGAAAATGGTGAAATCGCTTATCCGGTCTCGGAGCTGACCATCGCCGGAAACCTGAAGGACATGTTCCTGAACCTGACCCCGGCAAGTGATCTGGAGTTCCGCTATTCAACCAACGCCCCGACCCTGCGGGTCGATGGCATGACCGTCGCCGGCGGCTAAGACGCACATGACACAGCGGCTGATACTTTCCATTGCTGACGGGATGGTTTGACCAGAATGGCATTGCCCGACTTGATCATCGATACAGAACATGCAGATACCGGCAAACTGCTGCGCAGGCTGGTAAAAAGTTATGTCCGGCCATTCATTGGCAAAATATCGCTGGCTATCTTTTTCATGCTGATCTTCGCCGGGGCAACCGGCGGCGTTGCCCTGCTGATGGAAAATGTTGTCGACGAGGTATTTGCCGCCGGGCGTGCTGATGCCCTCTGGTGGGTTGCTGGTGCTGTCGTAACCGTCTTTGTGGTTAAAGGCGGCTCGAATTACATGCAGGCGCGGATCATGGCCTTTGTTGGCCTGAAAATTATCGCCAATATCCAGAACCAGCTTTACCGCCATGTCATCGGTCTGGATCTCGCGTTCTTTCACGGCAGCGGCGCTGGTCGTCTGATCACACGTTTTACCAATGATGTGACCCTGATCCGGACCGTTGTTTCCAACGGGCTGACTGCGCTCGGCAAAGATCTCATGTCTGCCGTCTTCCTGATTGGCGTCATGTTTTATCAGGACTGGAAGCTGGCAATCATTGCAACGGTCGTCCTGCCGGTCGCCATCCAGCCGCTTGCGAGACTGGGGAAACGGATGCGCCGGGTGACGGCCAACACCCAGGCTGAATTCGGAGAATTCTCGAACATTCTCAATCAGACATTTCAGGGTGCAAGGCATGTGAAGGCCTATGCCATGGAGCAATATGAGGCCGAGCGGGTCGACAGTGTCGTCAACCGCATCTTCATGATGACCTTCAAATCGACCCGTATCCGGGCTGCCGTTTCCCCCCTGATGGAAACGCTTGGCGGAATCGCTGTTGCAATCATCGTCGTCTATGGCGGCAACATGGTGATTGCCGGAGAAACCACCCCCGGCAAGTTCTTCTCCTTTGTGACGGCCCTGCTGCTCGCTTATGAGCCATTGAAGCGTCTGGCCAACATCAAGATGAATTTCGAGGAAGGTCTCGCGGCCGCAGAGCGGGTATTCCGGGTTCTCGACTATCAGCCGACGATTAAGGACCGTGATCCGGCCGTTGACCTGAAAATCTCAGGCGGGACAGTAAAATTTACCGACGTCACCTTTGCCTATGGTGAAGATATCACCGCCCTGAAAGGGCTCTCCCTGACAGTTCCCGCAGGCAAGACCGCAGCACTGGTCGGTATGTCCGGCGCCGGCAAGTCGACGATTCTCAACCTGATCCCCCGCTTTTACGACATTCAGAGCGGCGATATCACTATCGACCAGCAGGATGTCCGCCATGTAACCCTGCAATCCCTGCGTCAGGCCATTGGCCTGGTCAGTCAGGAAATCACCCTGTTTGATGATACCATCCGGGCCAACATCGCCTATGGCAAACTGGACGCCAGCGACGAGGAAATCCGGGAGGCCGCCCGCAAGGCTGCGGCACTGGATTTCATTCTGGAACAGGATCAGGGCTTCGAAACACAGGTTGGCGAGAACGGGATCAAGCTGTCCGGTGGCCAGCGCCAGCGCATCGCCATTGCCCGTGCAATGCTGAAAAACGCCCCCATCCTGCTGCTGGATGAAGCAACCAGCGCCCTGGACACTGAATCCGAACGGCATGTTCAGCAGGCGCTTGAAACGCTGATGCAGGACCGCACGACACTTGTCATTGCCCACCGTCTGTCGACAGTTATCGACGCTGACATCATCTTCGTGATCGATCAGGGGCGCGTTGCCGAAAGCGGCAGCCACGACGAGTTGCTGGCACAGGACGGTATCTATGCCCGCCTCTATGCGATGCAGTTCTCTGAGCAGTCGGCAGATACCCCTCTGCCGGTCGGCAGCCAGTGACAGGCTGTGCCTGACCATGTCGGTTCTCAAAAAACTGACATCCTCAACAAGCTTCCAGCGCTTTGCGACCTGGCTTGTCGCCCGCTATGTCCGTTTCATTTACCGGACCGGACGCTGGTCAATCGAAGGCCGCGAATATCCGGAGAAGCTGCTGGCAGATAACCAGCCCTTCATCATTGCCTACTGGCATGGCCGCCTGCTGATGCTGACCTGTGCCTGGACCTACGCACCGACCCTGAATCTGCTTATATCCGAACATCGTGACGGCCAGCTGATTTCCCGGACTGTCGGTCATCTGGGGCTGGCGACCATATCCGGTTCGACCAACCGCGGCGGCGACAAGGCACTGCGGGCCATGATCCGCGCCCTGCGGAAAGGCGATATGGTCGGCATTACACCGGATGGTCCACGGGGTCCCAGAATGCGCGCCAGTATCGGTGTAGCCGCACTGGCACGACTGGCCAAAGCCCCGGTCATCCCGATTACCTGCACGGCAAACCGGCGCAAAATATTCCGCTCATGGGACCGCTTTATGCTGCCCTGGCCGTTCTGTCGCGGACGGATAATCTGGGGTGCCCCGATCTGGCCGGGCGAGCGCATGGATGCTGAAGCGACTGATCAGTTCCGCCAGACAATCGAGGATACCCTCAACAAAATGACGACAGAGGCTGATCAATCTTTCAATCTTGCTATAATTGAGCCACAAGCCGTTTCCTGAAGCACGGGATTCCACGTCCAGATGATCTATCGCCTCTACAAAGCTGCGACTATTGCCGGGCTACCGTTGATAAACGGTCTGCTCGCAAAGCGTCTGCGTAGCGGCAAGGAAGACCGGCTGCGCATCAATGAACGGCGGGGTCGCACCACCCATGTCAGGCCCGACGGCAGACTGGTCTGGGCACATGCCGCCAGTGTCGGAGAGTCCCTGTCACTGTTGCCGCTGATCGGCCGGATGACAGAACGCTGGCCGGATATCAGGTTTCTGGTGACCACGGGCACTGTTACCTCAGCCGCCCTGATGGCTGAGCGGCTTCCCGCATCAGCCTTTCATCAGTTCATCCCGCTCGACCGTCCGGCCTGGGTTGCACGCTTCCTCGATCACTGGAAACCTGATCTGGCGATCTGGGCAGAATCTGAACTCTGGCCGAACATGCTGATGGAAATGCGTAAACGCGGCATTCCCAGCATTCTGGTCAATGGCCGGCTGTCCGAACGCTCGGCGAAACGCTGGCATCTGGCCCCCTCATTATCAAAAGCGCTGCTGGGCGGATTTGATATCTGCCTCGCACAAAGCCTTGAGGAACGGCAGCGTTTCGCGTCACTGGGCGCCCGAAACGCCAAGGCGCTCGGTAATCTGAAATTTGCAGCGCCCCCCTTGCCGGTGCGCGAATTCGATCTGGCCTTGCTCAAGAAGTCCATCGGTGACCGGCCGGTCTGGCTGGCAGCCAGTACGCATCCGACAGAAGAAGCCGTTATCGCCACCGTTCACCGCAAACTGAAAGACAAACATCCGGACCTGCTGACGATCATCGTCCCCCGGCACAACACCCGCGGGCCGGAAGTGGCCGACGAACTTGCCACGATGGAACTTTCCGTGAGCCGCCGGGCCGCCGGTGAGACCCTGCTTCCCGCAACCGATATCTATGTGGCAGATACAATGGGGGAACTGGGATTGTTCTATCGCATTGCCCCTGTCGTCTTTGTTGGTGGGTCACTGATCCGGCACGGGGGACAAAATCCACTGGAACCGGCACGGTTCGGCTGTGCCATTCTGCATGGTCCCAACATGTTCAACTTTTCTGAAATCATGGGCGACTTCACCAGCTATGACGCCAGCATTGAAGTGGCAGACGCTGATGGTCTTGCCCAGGCTGTTGATCAGTTGCTCAGCCAGCCGGAAACCCGTAACCGGGTTGGCGAAAATGCCCGGCAGCGGTCTCTCGCACAGGCCGATGTGCTGGATAACGTGACCAACGAAGTCGCCCGTTTTCTGGATCATCCGGCCGACCATAGCGACGACCGTGCAAGCGCCTGATTTCTGGCGCACCCAACCGGGGTTTTGTGCTTACCTGCTCTCGCCCCTTGGCCTGATCTACAGCCGAATTTCGGATTCCAGATCAGCCCGGCAGCCCGCTTATAAAAGCAATCTTCCGGTCATCTGCATTGGCAATGTCGTCATGGGTGGCGCCGGAAAGACGCCGGTCGTCCAGTCGATGGCAGACAGCCTGAAATCCCGTAACCCTCATATTCTGACCCGCGGCTATGGCGGGCAGGAAGCAGGTCCCCTGCTGGTGGATCCCGACAGACATACGGCCCATGACGTTGGTGATGAAGCACTGCTGCATGCCCGCACCGCACCGACATGGATCGCCCGCGACCGGGTTGCAGGATGCAAGGCCGCCGAAGCGGGCGGGGCCGGGATGATCCTGATGGATGACGGTTTCCAGAATTCATCCCTGCACAAGACACTCAGCCTTCTGGTGATTGATTCGGATTACGGCTTTGGCAACGGCTTGCCCTTCCCGGCCGGTCCGTTGCGGGGAACGGTCACGCGCTCACTCAGTCGCGCTGATGCCATCATTCTGATTGGCAATGCCACGATGGAATTACCCGGATATACAGGGCCGGTTTTCAGGGCCCGCATTGCCCCCACTGACACAACGGCTTTCCGTGGCGCCAGCGTTGTTGCTTTCTCCGGCATCGGCCGACCGGAGAAGTTCTTCCGGACACTGACAGAATCCGGTGCCAGTATTCGTGCCCGGCGCGCCTTTGCCGATCATCACCCTTTCACGCGGGCAGAAATTGAGGAACTGGCAGATCAGGCCGGCACCGAAAAGGCCCGGCTGGTAACAACCGAAAAAGATATTGTCAGGGTTCCTCCAGACCTGCAGTCAATGGTGCAGGTGTTGACTGTCCGCCTTCAGTGGGAGAATAACGGCGATCTCCTCGACATGATTGAACAGGCCAATGTCTAACCAAGCCGGTATCGGCGCCTTTCTGAAGACCCGTATCCTGCACCCGGTTCAGGCTGGCCTCATCATGTTCGTGCTGTGGACATTCCGTTTGCTGCCTATCGACATGGCATCAGCCATTGGCGGATGGTTCGCACGCCGGATCGGCCCGATGCTGAAGGTCCACCGGATTGCACTCAACAATCTGCGCCGTGCCTTTCCGGAAAAAACGGAAGACGAGATTGCGAAGATTGCGACAGGCATGTGGGATAATCTTGGCCGGACGGCTGGTGAATACCCGCATCTGCACCGTTTCGACCTTTATGCAGATACGGAGCGATTTACCGTCAGAGGCAGCGAGAATGTCCGCCTTCTGCGTGACGATGATGTCAGCGGGATTTTCTTTTCAGGCCATATCGGTAACTGGGAAATCGTCTCCCTTCCGGCGACACAGAACGACCTGCCGCTAACACGGATTTATCGCGAGCCCAATAACAAGGCCATGCGCTGGCTTTTCCACTCCGGTCGTCAGGCTGTTACCGGCGAGCTTGTCCCTAAAGGATCCGACGGCGCGAAGGCTGCCATGAAGGCGCTGCGCGATGGCCGGCATCTTGGCATGCTGGTTGACCAGAAAATGAATGACGGTATCGAGGCACGTTTATTTGGTCAGCCCGCAATGACCGCACCCGCGCTGGCGCTGTTTGCACTGAAATTCAAATGCCCGGTCGTCCCCGCCCGGGTGAAGCGCCTTCAGGGGGCGCATTTTGAAATTGATATTCTGCCACCGATGACCCCGCCTGAACCCAGTGGCGACCGGCAGGCTGATATCCTGGCCTTCACCCAGCAGGTCAATGACCAGCTTGAAGCCTGGATCCGGGAAGCACCGGAACAGTGGCTATGGGTTCACAAGCGCTGGCCCAGCTGACACCCCGCCCGTTATTGCGTGGGTGGCTTCGGCATCTCACCTGCTACAAGTACCGGGTCAATACGGACATTGAACCAGTTGATACGCCAGTCCAGATGTGGACCGGTTGCGCGCCCGGTTGAACTGAGCTCTGCAATCGGGTCGCCCTGTTTCAGGTGATCCCCAACCTTCACTTTCAGATTTTTCATATGCAGAAAAGCCGAGGACACTCCATGTCCATGGTCAAGGATGACCGTGCCGCCTGTATAGTACATATCGGGATGTGCCAGAGTGACCACCCCTTCCGCCGGTGCCGTAATCAGGGTGCCTTCTGGGGCCGCAACATCCACGCCATAATGCGGTCGCCGGGGTTTGCCGTTCAGAATACGCTGGCTGCCATAAACACCGGAAATCGGTCCCAGCGCAGGCCAGACGAAGCCATTGGCAAACCATGTCTCCGGCCTGTTACCGGAGCGGGCGGCCGCGACTTCTGCATTCTCTGCCTTGATCCGGTCGATCACGTTCTTCGGCGGCGTTACCATTCTGTCCGGCAAGCCATCGATCTTCTGGATATCATAGGCGCGCGGAGCGATATCAATCTGCCGTGTCTCACGCATGCCATCGGGATAAACAGCCATCAGTTCCCATCGCTTTGGCGCATCCCGGTCAAAGCCGATGGTAAACACGCCGTCCGGGCTGACACTCACTGCCTTGCCACTCAGTTGCAGGTCCGTTCCCGGCAGCGTCCGCCCCATCAGCAGCGCACCCTGTATCATCGGGCCATTCAGCACCAGACGCTCTGCGGCAGAGGCCACCGCAGGCATCAGCACAAACAGTAATATCGCAAGGAATTTCCTCAACTGAACAGATCCTCCTGGTCATCATTTCCAGCCGGCTTTTTAGGCCTTGCCGGTGCCTTCGCCACGGACTGGCTGGCAACAACTGTTAACGTCTCATCCCCGGCAAACTGTACGGTAAGGCCCTGCCCGCTTTTGATTCCCTTCGGGGAGGTAACCGGCACAGAATTGTCACCGCGTACAATCGCATATCCCCGGCGCAGAACACTCTCCATGGAGGCCGCATCCAGCCGCGATTCCAGCGCCTCTAACCGCTCACCGGGGCGAACCAGCAAACCATTTGCTGTTGCCGCCAGTCGTTCACCCAGTTCGCTGACCCGGTCCTGTTGCTGTCGCGTCCGCCGGGTGATGAGCTCTGGCGTATAGCGCTGAACAGCATCTGCCTTACGACGTCTCTCTGTCCTCAGAATCACGTCTGCGGACTGTTTGAGCGCCTTGGCCAGACCTGAAAGGCCGTCCCTGCGCCGGGCAATCTGTTCATCCGGTGTTGCCACATGCACACCGGCAACCTTTGCCTTTCGATCCGCCAGATATCCCCGGATCGCCTGAGCATATCGTTCACTACGATCATCAAACCGCTGGCGTGCCACATCAAGCAGCTGATCCGCGCGTGGCAGTCCCCGTGCAAGGCCGGTAATCCTCTCCCGGCGGTCTGTCAGCCCCCGGAAGACTGACTGCTGCATACGCAAGCCGCCCTCCCCGACATGAGCCAGCAGATCTACCCGCACCGGCACCGCCTTCTCAGCAGCCCCTGTTGGTGTCGGCGCCCGCAGGTCAGAAGCATAATCAATCAGCGTTGTGTCGGTTTCATGGCCGACAGCGGAAATAAGCGGTATCTCGCTGGCTGCGGCCGCGCGGACGACGATCTCCTCGTTGAACGCCCACAAATCCTCCAGACTGCCGCCACCACGCGCGACAATCAGCAGGTCGGGACGGGGCACAGGCCCACCCGGTGCAATGGCGTTGAACCCTTCAATAGCGGCCGCAACCTGAGCCGCCGCTGATTCACCCTGCACCAGCACAGGCCAGACCAGCACATGACGCGGGAAACGATCACGCAGACGGTGCAGGATATCGCGAATCACTGCACCGGTCGGCGAAGTCACAACCCCGATCACATCCGGCAGATAGGGAATTGGTTTCTTCCGCTCTGCGGCAAACAGACCTTCCGCTGTCAGTCGCTTGCGGCGCTCTTCCAGCATCTTCAGCAGGGCGCCTTCACCCGCAAGTTCGATGCTTTCAATGATAATCTGATATTTCGACCGGCCGGCAAAGGTGCTTAATCGCCCCGTACAGATAACTTCCATCCCGTCTTCAGGGTCGAGGCGCAGATTTTGTGCGCGTCCCTTGAAACAAACCGAATCAAGGACGGCGTCAGCATCTTTCAGACCGAAATAAAGATGCCCCGAACGGGCCCGCATAAAACCGGAAATCTCACCCCGTACCCGGACATGGCTGAACGCACCTTCTACGGTACGCTTCAGTGCCGATGAAAGCTCACTCACCGAAAACGGTTGCTGATTATGCTGGATGTCAGTCGATTCAGGCATTGGTGGTCCCGGTTTTTCCATAGGGCAAGGTGTCCCGACGCTTCCGTCAGGTCAAGGGGGCTCAGATGCTGATCGGCGCTTCCATCACGGGCGTGAAATGTTAAAAGTCCGGGAAATCGAAAGGGAATGACATGAAGGTACTGGTTGTTGGCTCTGGCGGCCGTGAACATGCGCTTTGCTGGTCCATTTCGGCATCGCCCCTCTGTGACGAATTATTCTGTGCGCCGGGCAATGCGGGTATCGCCGAAACCGCCACCTGCGTGGACATCAGTGTTGATGACATCGCCGGGCTGACAGGGTTTGCCCGGGACAATGCGATCGACTTCGTGGTTGTCGGCCCGGAAGGCCCGCTGGTCGCCGGACTGGCCGACCGGTTGCGGGAAGCCGGAATCAAGGTCTTTGGACCTTCTGCGGCAGCCGCCGAACTTGAAGGATCCAAAGGTTTTTCAAAGGATATCTGCCAGAAATATGGCATTCCGACCGCCGCCTATGGCCGGTTCACGGATGCCGATTCGGCCCGCGCCTATATCCGCCAGCAGGGCGCACCCATTGTGGTCAAGGCTGATGGCCTGGCTGCCGGCAAGGGCGTCACCGTCGCCATGACCCTCGACGAAGCCCTGAGGGCCATTGACAGCATCATGGTTGACCAGTCGTTCGGCAATGCCGGCGCAGAAGTTGTCATTGAGGAATTCATGGAAGGGGAAGAAGCCAGCTTCTTCGCTCTGGTCGATGGTGACAATGCATTGCCCCTGGTTGCCGCACAGGACCACAAGCGGGTGGGCGACGGCGACATTGGCCCGAATACGGGTGGCATGGGCGCCTACAGCCCGGCCCCTGTCGTCGATGCCGCCATGACCGACCGGATCATGAAAGAAATCGTGCTGCCGACCGTCGAAGCCATGAAAGCTGAGGGATGCCCGTACAGCGGGGTTCTGTTCGTCGGACTGATGATCAACGAAGAAGGCCCCCGGGTTATTGAATACAATGTCCGGTTCGGTGATCCGGAATGTCAGGTGCTGATGATGCGGCTGATGTCTGACATCCTCCCCGCTTTGCTGGCCACCGCCGACGGCGTTCTCGATGACTTTGCGCTGCAATGGTATGAAGACACGGCCATGGTCGTTGTGATGGCCGCTGAAGGCTATCCCGGCAGCTACAGCAAGGGAACAGCGATCAGGGGGCTGAAAGACGCGACTGAAGGCGATCAGGACCGGATGATTTTCCATGCGGGGACCGCAGTAGAAAATGGGCAGGTCGTTGCGGTTGGCGGACGGGTGCTCGGCGTCGCCGGAATGGGACCAACGATTGAGGATGCCCGTTCTAAGGCCTATGCAACAGTTGACCGGATTGACTGGCCGGAAGGGTTTTGCCGGCGCGATATCGGCTGGCGGGCGCTTAAACCCTGACGGTTCTCTCGTCAGTCGCGCCGCGACCTGAAGAAATCGCGAAGCAGCTCTGACGCTTCGGCCTCCCGGATACCGCCATAGACTTCCGGACGGTGATGGCAGGTCGGCCGGTCAAATACCCGCGCCCCATGTTCAACGCCACCGCCTTTCGGGTCATAGGCACCGAAATACAGACGACGCAGCCGGGCATGCGCAATTGCCTGCGCGCACATGGCACAGGGTTCCAGTGTCACATAGAGATCATAGCCATCAAGACGAGGCTTTCCGAGGGCAGCACAGGCGCTTCTGATCGCCACGATTTCAGCATGCGCCGTCGGGTCGCTGGTTGTTTCAACCAGATTCCCCCCCGCTGCCAGTAACCTGCCCGTCTGCGGATCAACGATCACAGCCCCCACCGGCACTTCATCAGACGCCGCAGCGGACCTGGCTTTCGCCAGTGCTGCAATCATCGGGGATTCAGTGTCGGGTATGGTTTTCATCGTGAATGTCAGTCTGCGATTGTCGATGGAGGGCGCAAGTCATATTGTCCGCCGATGTCAGAGAAAAAAGGCGAACGTATCGCCAAGCGGATAGCCCGGGCGGGATTAGCCTCGCGCCGCGAAGCCGAAAAATGGATCAGTGACGGTCGGGTTGTGGTGAATGGCCACAAGATCGACAGCCCCGCGCTGAATGTAACGGAAACAGATATCGTTGTCGTTGACGGTAAACCTCTTGGCGCGCCTGAACGGGTGCGCCTGTGGCGATATCACAAACCAGCCGGGCTGGTGACCACCAACAAGGATCCGGAAGGCCGCTCAACGATCTTTGAGAAGCTGCCGCGTGAATTGCCGCGTGTCATCACTGTCGGACGGCTCGACATCAATTCGGAAGGATTGCTGTTGCTGACCAATGACGGCGATCTGGCCCGGCGGCTGGAGCTGCCGTCAAACAACTGGCTGCGTCGCTACCGGGTCCGTGCAAATGGCCGCACAACACCTGAAATGCTGGCCGGTCTGGTGAATGGCGTAACCGTCGAGGGTGTCCGCTATGGTCCGGTGATTGCCTCACTCGACATGGAGAAAGGTGCCAACACCTGGCTTACCGTTGCCATTCGAGAGGGCAAGAACCGTGAAGTCAGGAAACTGATGGACCATATCGGCATGACCGTGAACCGGCTGATCCGGATTTCCTATGGTCCGTTCCAGCTTGGTACGCTTGTCCGCAGCGGCGTCGAGGAAGTACCGCCCCGTGTCATGCGTGACCAGCTTGGCGCTGATACGGCACCACCTCCCAAACGGCATGGTCATAAGTGAGAATAGTCGGCGGAAAATATCGGGGGAAAGTTCTGGAAGCCCCAGCCGGTGATGCAACCCGACCAACGTCGGATCGGGCGCGCGAAGGGCTTTTCAATATTCTGGAGCACGGCATTCCGGGTTTCAGATTGCCGGAAGCTCATGTCGCTGATGTCTTTGCCGGCTCCGGCGCATTGGGCATTGAGGCCCTGTCCCGTGGCGCCGCCAGTCTGGTCCTGATCGAGAACGACCCGACGGCGAAACGCTGTATCCGGACCAACCTGAACAGCCTGAAAACCGAGGATCAGGACAACTGCCGGATTCTGTCAGCCAACGCCTTGTCCCTGCCACTGGCGCAGCGGAAGATGGATCTGGTGATGATGGACCCGCCCTATCACAGCGAACTGGCCACACCGGCCCTTCAAGCTCTCGCGAAGGCCGGATGGCTGCATCCCAAAACCCTGATCGTCATCGAGACCGCCAAAGGCGACCCGGACCCGGAGATTGACGGATTCGCGATGATCAAGGACCGCTCCTACGGGGTCGCACGCTTTCTGTTCCTGCAACAGGCTTAGGCCGCTTTACCTTCACGCAGGCGTTTGGCGCGGCTGAAACATTCCACCGATTCTTCCTTCTTTCCGATCGCCTCAAGCAGGCGACCGATATTTTCGTAGGCTTCCGGAAAGTCCGGACGCAGTTCCAGTGCTTTCGTATAACGCGCCAGTGCCTTGTCGAACCGCTTGGTCTTCAGAAACACATTCCCGAGATTGAAGTGGGCTTCCGGTGACGAGGGCAGCAACTCGATAGCTTTCAGCAAGGGTCCTTCGGCTTCGTCTGCCCGTCCGTCGACCAGCAGCGCATTACCCAGATTAATCAGCGGATAAGGATTGTCCGGCGCCAGTTCCGCGGCTCTCGCATAATGTTTTGCAGCTTCATCAAGCCGTCCCTGACGGGCCAGAAGATTCGCCAGGTCATTATGTCCCCGTGGCCAGTTGCCTTTCAGGCGAACCGCCGTCGTCAGGTTTATCCGGGCGCGATCCATGTCACCTAAACTGGCCAGTATCATACCGGCCCCGTGATGGGCCTCCGCCAGTTCCGGACGCACCCGTATCGCCCGGCGATAACACCAGAGCGATTTCTGCAAGTCCTGCCGGGCTTTCCAGGCAGCCGCCAGATTCATGTAATAATCAGCCGCTGAAGGCTCCAGAACAACTGCCCGCTCTATCGCCTTGATGGCCGTATCAATATTACCCTGTCGCAGCTGCATGACGCCGTAGAGATGCAGTGCCGGATGATGGTCCGGCGCATGCTCAAGAATTTCCTTCAGTTCGGCATGTACCGCCGCAAACTTGCCCGCGTGAAAGTCTGCCAGAACTTCCGCAAATTTCCTGCGCGGGCGATCACCCTGTCGTCGTTCCTCGGCCATTACCTTCGTCCGAACAGTCGTTCGATATCGTTCAGCTTGAGTTCGACATAGGTCGGACGGCCATGATTGCACTGCCCGGAATGGGGTGTTGCCTCCATCTGGCGCAACAGGGCATCCATCTCTGAGGGATTGAGCCTGCGCCCGGCACGCACGGAACCATGACAGGCCATCGTTCCACAGACATCCGCCAGCTTGTCCTGCAGGGACAGTGTCTGGCCATATTCCTCAAGATCATCAGCAAGATCACGCACCAGCCCGGCAACATCGGTATTACCCAGCAGTGACGGCGTCTCCCGCACCACAATTGCCCCCGGACCAAAGGCTTCAATAATCAGCCCGAGTTCGGCCAGTTCGGCAGTACGTTCAAGCAGGCGGTCAGCGGCAGCCTCATCCAGCTCCACCACTTCCGGTATCAGCAGAGCCTGCCTTTTGATGCCTTCTTCCGCCAGCGCCAGTTTCATCCGTTCATAGACCAGACGTTCATGGGCGGCATGCTGGTCGACGATGACAATGCCATCAGCGGTCTGTGAGATGATGTAGGTCTCATGCAACTGCCCGCGTGCGGCACCCAGCGGATAGGACACGCGTGCTGCTGCGTCCTCTCCGTTCACCACCGGTGCCGGCTCGTAAGCACGGGCTGCCGGTGCAAATCCGGACTGAGGCTCCGCCATTCCCCCGCCAGCCGGGGCCTGCATGGCAAAAGCCCGGTCAACAACGGCCCGGCCCGGCCAGCTGGCGCCATGCCCATAACCACCACCGCCCCCCTGAAACGGTAGCTGATGTCCGCCTTCCGGCACCGCCTTGCCCAGCGCAGCCAGACCCGTTGTCGTCGATGACCGGTGTCCGGCCTCAGCCAGCGCATGCTTCAGCCCGCTGACAATCAGTCCGCGAACCAGACCGGGATCACGGAACCTGACCTCAGCTTTTGTCGGGTGAACATTCACATCGACCTGTTCATGCGGCAGGTCGACAAACAGCGCGACCTGCGGATGCCGGTCATGCGCCAGAAAATCCCGGTATGCCCCGCGCACCGCCCCGTGTAACAGCCGGTCATTGACCGGTCGCCCGTTGACGAACAGAAACTGCTGTCGTGCATTCCCCCGGTTGAGGGTTGGCAGTCCCGCATAACCGGACAGGCGAATGCCTTCCCGTTCCGCCTGTATTGGCAGGGCATTATCCGCAAATTCACGCCCCATGACCGCTGCCAGCCGGTCAAGACGGGTATCTTCACCGGCGCCGGTCAGCAGGTTTTCGATACGGGGTAATTTCAGGACCTGACGTTGTCCGTCAGACAATGTGAAACCGACTTCCGGATGCGCCATCGCAAGACGTTGCAGGGCATCGACCGCATAATTCTGTTCAGTCCGTGCCTGTTTGAGGAACTTCAGACGGGCCGGTGTCCGGAAAAACAGATCACGGACCTCGATCCGTGTCCCCGCCGCAATGCTGGCCGGCGCTGGCGGCGTAATCTCACCCGCCGCAATCGCCAGCATCCAGGCTTCATGACTGCCACTTGCTCGGCTGGTTATGGTCATCCGGCTGACAGAGGCAATTGAAGGCAGAGCTTCCCCCCGAAAACCAAGCGTCGATATATGCCAGAGATCCTCTTCCGGCATTTTCGAGGTTGCGTGCCGTTCGATCGCCAGCAGAAGCTCGTCATGCGACATGCCACAGCCATCGTCGGTAACGCTGATCATGCCGCGGCCACCATCGGTCATGACCACATCAATCTGATGCGCACCGGCATCGACGGCGTTCTCAACCAGTTCCTTTACAGCCGAAGCCGGCCGTTCAATCACTTCACCTGCGGCAATACGATTGACGAGGTCAGGCGGAAGAAGACGAATGGTCATGCCGTCAGATATCCAGTCCAGTATGGCGCAGAACGAGTCGACTATAACACCGTCGATCCGCAACAGGCATCACCCTCGCACCATTTATGGAAAAAATCCGCGATGGATTACTGACCATGAACCGGCGGGTCGGGCTCACCAACAATAACGAAAGTCAGGCGCTCCGGGTTCAGTAATTTTTGAATCGCTGTTCTGATTTCATCCGGCTTCAGAGACGTAAGATAATCATTGCGCCGGTCGAGATAATCAATTCCCAGATCAAGAGACTGAACCGTCACCAGCATACCTGCAATTGATGCGCTGCGATCAAAATTCAGCGGCCAGGAACCAGTCAGATACTGGATAGCTGCGGTAATTTCATCATCCGTCGGCCCCTCTTCCTGCATCTTCTGCCAGACATCACGTATCACATCGACAGTCTCTGCAACGCGGCTGTTCTGAGTACCGGCGCTGCCCGCCAGAATATTCACAACTTCACCCGTACTCAGGTAACTGGAGGCCGAATAGGCCAGTCCGCGTTTCTCCCGAACTTCAGTATAAAGACGAGAGGAGAACCCGCCGCCACCAAGAATGTGGTTGGCCACATAGGTCGCATAATAATCCGGGTCATCACGGGCGACACCAGGCTGGGCAAACAGAATCCGGCTTTGCGGGATATCCAGTTTTTCAACCAGAACACCACCGTCAAAGGCGGGATCAAGTTCCGGTATATCCCATGAAGCCGCCGCATCCGGCAATCCGCCAAACACCCTGTCCAGAATACCGGCCAGTTTTTCCGGCGATACATCGCCGACGACCCCGACAATCAGATTATCTTTGGCAAAACGGCGCTTGGTAAAACTGACGAGATCATCACGCGTAATCGCCTTTACCGTATCTTCAAGCCCTTGTGACGGCTTTGAGAACTGGTGGGAACCATAGATATGTTTTGCAAAAACCCTCCCGGCAATCGCATCGGGATTCTTCTCCTGCGCTTTCAGGCCACTGATGATCTGGGTGCGAATACGTTCAACTGGCTTCTCATCAAACCGTGGACTGGCAAGGGCCACCGTCAACAGACGAAAAGCTTCGTCCTGATGCCGGGACAGGGTCTGCAGACGGCCGGAAAAGCTGCTGCGTGACGCGCTGAACCCGATGGAGACCGACAGGTCTTCAAGTTTTCCCTGAAAGGTCTGACTGTCCATATCGGCAGCCCCCTCATCCAGCAGGGCAGAGACCATATTCGCCAGTCCCTCCTTGCCATCCGGATCAAGCGCCGTCCCGCCTTTGAATTCAAAACTCATGGAAATCAAAGGAACCGAGACATCGCGCACCAGCCATGCCCGGATACCACCGGGACTGACCACCGACTGAACCTCGACCGCATAAGCCAGCGACGACGTGACGCAAACCGCTACAACGATCAGCGCAGACCGGAAATATAACATGATACTGCGCATCAGCTTGCTTCCTTGCCCGGTTTCAGGACTGACCGCAGGAAGCCCGGGCTCGACAGTACGAAGCGAGCCGCTTCATTGACCTGTTCCACCGTCACAGCCTCAACCTTCTCCGGCCAGGTTTCAACCATATCGACACTGCCCCCTACGCTCAGCAACTGGCCAAATATCTGGGCAGGTCCGGTTACCGAATCACGGGCAAACACCGCACCATCTGTCAGGCGCTGCTTAGCACGAGCCAGTTCATCGCCGGTCACGCCATCCCGCAACAGCAGGTCAATCTGCGCCTTCAGTGCGTCTTCGGCTGGTCCAGCATCAATGCCTTCTTTCGGCGAGATGTATAAAGAAAAGCTACCCAGATCCATCCCGTCGCCGTCATACCAGGCGCCTGCGCTGGTCGCGATTCCCTGATCGACAACCAGCGCCTTATGCAACCGGCTTGTCGCACCACCACTCAAAATCTCTGCCAGCAACTCAAGCGGCTGGGCATGTCGGGTCTCGCCGGCAAATGATCCGGGAGCCAGATAGCGACGACTGATCGAAGTACGGGTGACACGTGGGTCAGCCAGCGAGACCGTCATTTCGGCAATATGAGCAGGTTCCGCCGGACGTTCACGCACCATCGGGGCCTGCCCCGGTATGACCCCATAGTATTTCCGGGCAAGTTTCAGCACTTCTTCGCTATCCACATCACCGGCAACGACCAGAATGGCATTCTGCGGGCCATACCATTTGCGATAGAACGCAATCGCGTCTTCCGTTGTCAGGGCGGCTATTTCATGTTCCCAGCCAATGATCGGCACACCATAGGGATGGTTGAGCCAGAAGGCGGCATCCGCCTGTTCCCGCAGTTTTGCACCCGGTGAATTATCAACACGGGAGCGCCGCTCTTCCAGAACGACCTGCCGTTCCGGCGCGACCAGTTCATCGGTCAGCACCAGCCCCGTCATCCGGTCGGCCTCATACTCCATCATCAGGCCCAGCCGGTCGGGTGAAATTGTCTGATAATAACCGGTATAGTCCTGACTGGTGAAGGCGTTCTCCCTGCCGCCATTCTCGGCGACAACCCGGGAAAATTCGCCGGGACCGACTTTGCTGGTTCCCTTGAACATCAGATGCTCAAGAAAATGCGCCAGACCGGATTTCCCCGGCGGGTCATCCGTCGCACCAACCTTGTACCAGACCATATGTGTGACGATCGGTGCCCGGTGATTTTCAATCACGACAACCTGCAACCCGTTTTCCAGTGTTGCTGTTTTCGGATTGAATATCCCGCCGGAGGCATGGCTCGCGGAGAGGACAAACCAGAAGAATGTCAGGCAGGTAACAGACAGGCGCATTGTTTCGTTCCCGGGAAGTCGGTTTCGATCACGCCGCAGGAGCGCGGGCAGTCTCCCTGATATGGGATGCTACCGCGTCCGGGCAAGCCAACGCCGCACAGAACGTGATTAATTGAAAATTCCTTCAAGCAGCGCCTTCTTGCGCCGTTGAATTGTCGGCGTTTCGCCATCAACCGACGTTTTACCGAGCGCGTCATTTTCACGCAGACGTTCGGCCTCTGCCTTGGCATCAACCAGCGTGTTGTTTGATTCCGGATCACGCCAGAACATCAGCTTATCGGAAAATTTGTCGTCAGTGACGATCAGTGCCGCAGATTCGCGGTTGATCGTTGCCCGGATTGTCGGATCTGTCTCCAGCGCATTGGCTTCCGAAAGAAGCGCCGCCTCGCCCTGACTGAGCCCGCGCTTTGCAGCTTCCTGATCAAGGGCAACACGCTCCGGCTCACGCCGGAAGACCACCCGTTCGGCTTCTTCCCGTGCCGTCGTCTGGTTTGGCCGCGGCGCACCGGGTTCGGGCGGACGCAGGCTGTAATCAGGCGGCAGGCTAAGCGGGGCACGTGTCGGCACGGCAAATTCGTCCGGCGCACGCTTGTTCAGACCAAACGTCGATTTCAGGTCACTGCTACAGGCAGAAACAAAACCGGCGCCGATGAAAACAGATATCAGAGCTAACCATCGTCTCATAGGTGTTCCGTCATCTTAAGGTCCGAGGAATTCAAGACCCTAATTTAGGCGATTCCCGCTTCTGGAACAAGGAGTCGAACAACATTAACAAAGCGCCGATCGTAATCGCACTGTCAGCAACGTTGAAAGCAGGCCAGTGATAGCCAAATGCGTGGAAATCAAGAAAGTCGTAAACCGCACCAAACCGGATGCGATCTATCACATTTCCGACTGCGCCCCCGATCAGCAATGCCAGAGCAACAGCCAGCAGACCCGTTGCACCCCGCAGAAGCCAGACAAACAGGCCAATGGCGATCAGGATCGCCAGGCCGGTCAGTACCCACGGGCCAAGTGCGGCCCCCATGCCGAAGCTGACCCCCGGGTTCCAGACTTCGACGATATTGAAAAAGGGTGTGACCTCAATGAACCGGCGTCCCGCACCAAGCAATGTCGGAATATACATTTTCGACAGCTGATCAGCGATCAGGACAACACCAATGATGACCAGCGCCCTTTTCATTGATCAGGCCCCGGCTTCAAGGGCGGCAACAGCCTCGTCACAACGCCCGCAGACCGCTTCATGCGTATGGGTGCCAACATCCGGCAGTACCCGGTAACAGCGGGCACATTTCTCCCCTTCTGACAATCCGGCCACAACGCCAACATCAGGCTGCTCGGTCAGGCAATAAGCCCCTTCCGGCACGGCATCCGTAGAGAAAGTCACGCCGGACGTGATGAAGATTTCCGGGGCATCCAGTCCGTCGAAAAGGCTGGCAACATCCCCCGGCACATACACAACCGGGCTGGCCTGAAGACTGGAACCGATACGCTTTTCTGCCCGCTCCAGTTCCAGCGCGCCGGTGACAACCCGACGAACGGCTCGAATTTTCCGCCACTTCTCAGCCAAAGCCTCATCACGCCAGCTATCCGGAATTTCCGGGAACTGACGCATGTGAATGCTGCCCTTCTCGTTCGGATAACGGGTCATCCAGGCTTCTTCCGCCGTAAAGCACATGAACGGCGCCAGCCAGGCCGTCAGGCATTCAAACAGTTCATGCAGCACGGTCACTACCGCACGACGCTTGAGACCATCTCTGGCATCGCAGTAAAGAACGTCCTTGCGGATATCGAAATAGAAAGCCGACAGATCGATCGAACAGAAATTGTGCAGTTCGACGAACAGATTATGAAATTCGTACTCATTGCACGATTTCCGGACGAGGCTGTCGATTTCCCCGATACGGTTCAGCGCCCAGCGTTCGAGCTCCGGCATATCCTCGACCGCAACCCGCTGGCTTTCATCAAAGCCATCGAGGTTGCCCAGTAGGAAACGCAGTGTGTTGCGTAACCGCCGATAGATATCGACCTGTGCCTTGATGATTTCCGGACCGATACGCAAATCTTCCGAATAGTCGGAGCCAACGACCCAAAGGCGCAGAATATCCGCACCATACTGGTCAACCACTTCCTGTGGGGAGACAACATTCCCCAGTGATTTCGACATCTTCTGGCCATCAGAGGCCATCACAAAACCATGGGTCAGCACGGCCTCATAAGGTGCCCGCCCCCGGGTGCCACAGGATTCCAGAAGCGAGGAATGGAACCAGCCGCGATGCTGGTCCGATCCTTCCAGATACAGGGAAGCCGGCGATTGCAGGTCCGGACGCTGTTCCAGAACAAAGCTGTGCGTCGAGCCGGAATCAAACCAGACATCAAGAATGTCGGTGACCTTTTCATAGTCATCGATGCTGTAATCATTCCCGAGGAACCGGGCATCTTCGCTATCGAACCATGCATCTGCGCCTTCGGCCGCAACAGCTTCCGAAATCCGGTCCTGCACGGCCTGGTCCCGCAATGGCTCACCTGTTTCCTTGCTGACATAAACGGTGATCGGCACACCCCAGGCACGCTGCCGCGACACACACCAGTCCGGCCGTTGCTCGATCATGCTGCGAAGCCGTTTCTGGCCAGCCTGTGGCACAAACCGCGTTTCGTCGATTGCCGAAAGGGCCGTATCACGAAGACCATTGGTCTCCATCGAAATAAACCACTGCGACGCATTGCGGAAGATCAGCGGCGCCTTGGAGCGCCAGCTATGAGGATAACGGTGAACCAGCTTACCCTTCGCCAGCAAACCGCCGGCTTCCTGCAGCACAGCCGCAACCTCGTCATTGACCTTGTAGACATGCTTGCCCGCAAACAACGGGATGTGATCATAGAAGGTACCGTCTTCGGCGACCGTCTGCGGCGGCTCGATGCCATTACGGCGGCCCAGTTCCCAGTCATCTGCACCATGTCCCGGGGCGATATGGACAATCCCTGTCCCCTCCTCATCCGTCGCGAAGTCTGCCGCCAGGGCAGGCACGTCGAAATCAAACCCCTGCCCGCGCAGCGGATGACGGCAGATGGTTCCAGCAAGCGCATCCCCCGTGAATTCCGCAACCACCGTGTGCGCAGTCACCTTGCCGGCGGCACAGACATTCGAAATCAGGTTCTTCGCGCAGATCAGCTTCTCACCAACCAGCGCCAGACCACCTTCATCAACAGCATCAATACGGATGACGACATAATCCAGCTCCGCACCATAGGCGACGGCCCGGTTGCCCGGCATGGTCCAGGGAGTTGTCGTCCAGATCAGGACTGAAGCCCCTTCAATCTCGGGGATGGATGCCGTCTCAACCGGGAAGCGGACATGGATCGTCGTCGAGGTATGGTCATGATATTCCACCTCGGCCTCGGCCAGCGCCGTCTTCTCGACCGGTGACCACATCACCGCCTTCGACCCCTTGTACAGGCTGCCGTTCATCAGAAACTTGCTGAGCTCCCGGACAATCTGGGCTTCCGCCGGAAAAGCCATGGTCGTGTAGGGATCCGCCCAGTTCCCGAGCACGCCCAGACGGATGAATTCCTCGCGCTGGATACCAATCCAGTGATCGGCAAACTGCCGGCATTCCTGCCGGAATTCACTGATCGGAACCTCGTCCTTGTCCTTACCGGCGCTACGGTATTTTTCCTCGATTTTCCATTCAATCGGCAGACCGTGGCAATCCCATCCCGGAACGTAATTGGCATCCTTGCCCTGCATCTGCTGAGAGCGGTTGATGACATCTTTGAGGATCTTATTGAGCGCATGACCAATATGCAGATGCCCGTTCGCATAGGGAGGGCCATCATGCAGAATGAATTTCTCACGGCCGGCCGACTGTTTCCGCAACTCGTCAAACAGCGACATGTCGTTCCAGCGTTGCAACAGCCGGGGCTCAAGCTGCGGCAACTGTCCCTTCATCGGGAAGTCAGTTTTCGGGAGCGAAACCGTGGATTTGTAATCAGCCGTCATAATCTTGCACTCGCCTCTTCTTGCAGAGCATGGCGCGCCGTTTCGGCATCGCGCACAATCTGGATTTTGAGTTCTTCGAAATTCGCAAACTTCTGTTCCGGACGGATAAAGCGTTGCAGGTGGATATTCAAATTCTTGCCGTAAATATCGCTGGAAAAATCAAACAAATGTACTTCGAGACGCTCATCCAGCCCGTTCACGGTCGGACGTTTACCGATATTCGCAACACCGGAGACCATTTTCCCGTCAGGCATTTCAGCCCGGACAGCATATACACCCAGCTTTGGCCGGATATATTCACCTAATAAAATATTCGCAGTCGGAAAACCAATTGTCCGCCCGCGCTGTTCCCCCTGAACAACCATTCCCTCAATCTGGAAAGGCCGCCCCAGAATTGAAGCAGCGGTCTCAACGTCACCTTCTGTGAGGGCTTCCCGAACCCGGGTTGACGAATAAGCCACACCGTTTGGATCAAGAACCGGCTCGACACAGGAGGTCATGAAACCAAACCTGTCTGCATTCGATTGCAGATAGGCGACATCACCTTCCCTGCCCTTGCCAAACCGGAAATCTGCCCCGACCACAAGATGTCGCACCTGCAGACCACGGATCAGGACGTTCCGGACAAAGTCTTCCGCCGAGTGTTCTGAGAATTCTGAATCGAATTTTTGCGCAACGCACCCGGCAACCCCGAGTTCAGCCAGAAACCGGGCTTTCGCCGCCTTCGGGGTCAGTCTGAACGGTGGCAGATGCGGGGCAAACACAGATCTTGGATGCGGCTCGAACGTCAGAACCACAACCTTTGTCGTCATCTCATCTGCCATTTGACGGGCAGCCTGAATGACGCCCGCATGACCAAGATGCACGCCATCAAAATTCCCCAACACCACTACTGCCCCCGCTAAAGGGCGGGGAAGGCTGTCGTATGTATCGACAAGCTGCATAATTGATTCTGGCCGTTTATCGCTAGATGGACGCGCCGTTATACGGAGTGAACCGGCAGGCTTCCAGTTGTTTGACCGTTCATCCCGCGCTATTGCGCAGAACGTCGCTTTGGCGCCATCACCGTTGCCTCGCCTTCAAGGACAACCTTGTCGCCAACCGTGCAGACCGTCGACATCTCGACAAACCGTTTTTCCGGGACCAGTGCCGTAATCTTCACCGTCGCCATGACCGTATCCCCGATCATGACCGGCGCCTTGAAGCGGAGGTTCTGAGAGACATAAATACAGCCAGGTCCCGGCAGCTTCGTGCCGATAACCGTAGAGATGAAACTGGCCGTCAGCACACCATGCGCAATTCGGCTCTTGAAAACTGTTTCAGCCGCATATTCAGCATTCAGGTGAACGGGGTTGGTATCGCCGGAAACCCCGGCAAAGGCCATAATATCTGCCTCGGTGACAGTTTTGCCAAAGACAGCCGACATCCCGACCGACAATTCATCATAATAGTAACCACTGAGTTGCTCAGTCAGGCTCATGACCCGTTTCCTCCGATTTCCCGGAACGAACTATAGTGAGACCGGTCAATAACCACAAACTTCGGACAATATTGCATCCCGCAGCAAATCGGGCCCACTGCAAGGCTGACGAAACCGTCAATCCGTGAGACACTGCCTCAGGCGAATAATAGAGAAGACGGTCAGGTTGTTTTTCACTCGACACAGGCAAAGCGAAAGATGGTTTTCCGTCATTGGCCTCATTGGCCTCGCCACGATGCTTTCCGCCACAAATGCAGTCGCTGAAACACCACCTCCACCGGAATTGATGTTTCCGCTGGAATGTACTGGTCCCGCCAACTGTATTCCTCTGGTTTACACTGACCATAAGCCCGGCCCTGGCGTTCAGGACTACAATTGCGGCCTGAATGCCCGGGAGCAATCAGGGGTAACCCATATTGCCCTGCGATCCCTGGCTGAAGTCGATCTGAGCATTCCGGTTATGGCCGCAGCCTCCGGCAAAGTCAGGGGAACCCGTGACGGCATACGTGATGAAGGGCCGGAATTGCGCGATGCCAGCGGCAAACCACCGCCCTTTTGCGGAAATGCAGTGGAGATCACTCATAAGGGGGGATGGGTCAGCCGATACTGCCATATGAGAGAAGGCAGCGTCCTGGTAAAAGCCGGCGACGATATCAAAGCCGGAGATGTCATCGGATATGCGGGATGGAGTGGCAAGGCGCCTCTTCCCGGACTTGGTTTCCGGTTAAAGCACGAAAACGTCATACTCGACCCCTTTACCGGGACCTCCTCCAACGAAAGTTGCACGGCAAAGAGCAAACCACTCTGGACGAACATTCCCGCAAAAGTCAAAGCCTACGAGGATATCATCCTTGTCGATGCCGGGTTCTCGGCAACACCACAACCTTTGTTGCCTGATATCATCCGCGGCTATCACCGGCAGCCCTCTCTGCCTGTAACAGCACCATCGCTGATCTTCTGGGTTCTGATCGGAAATGTCGTACCTGGCGAAATCAGAACACTGCAGATTGTCGGACCAGACGACAGAATTGTTGCCGAACAGAAACATCAGGAACGCGATGCAGCACCCGTAATGTTACTGCACACAGGTGCGGCCAGACCGGAGAAAGGCTGGATGCCGGGAGTCTATTCTGCCTCTGTTGTGATCTCCCGCGAGGTCAATGGGCAGGTAATTCACATCAACAAGTTCTTCGAAATTCAGGTCGAGTAATCAGCATGTTACCCAGTCGATCATTTCCCCGGGCGATCCTGACTGCAGGCTTGATGTTTATCGTTCAGTCCGGAATATCCGTCGCTGCCGATTTCCCAGAATTGTCATTGCCGATTGACTGCAAGCTTGGGGAGGACTGCTGGCTCATCAACTATTTCGACCATGCTCCTGAAAAGGCAATCCTGGATTACACCGGTGGCACAAACCTCTACGATGAACATAAAGGCATCGATATCGCCATTCCGGATATCAAGACCATGATTCAGGGAGTGGATGTTCTGGCCGTTGCAGACGGGGTCGTACTCGCGATCAGGGATCACATACCGGATATCGGCAGTATTGACCGTGATGGTCGCCGGATTGATTTTCCGAAATGCGGCAACGCGGTTCTGCTGGATCATGGCAACGATCTGCGGACGCAATATTGTCATATGCGGCGCGGTTCCATCAGCGTTGACGTCGGAGACAAGGTAAAACGCGGCCACAAGATCGGGCTGGTTGGTCTCAGTGGCTTCACCAATTTTCCTCATATCCATCTGGCCGTATCGCTGGGCGAAGATAAGGTCGATCCGTTTGTTGGTCCCGGCTGGAAGCCGGACCAGGGAGAGACGCCCCGCCCCATGTGGACAGAAGATGTCCGGAAAGCTGCTGTCTACCAGCCATTCGTGTTGCAGGACGCGGGCTTCACCGGTGGCAGCTTTTCGAAACACGGCCTCCTGCAGGGCTGGTACTCCAACACGCAAATCCCTGCCACCTCACATGAGCTGACCTTTGGTGTTCTGGCCTATTTCGTTGATCCCGGTGATGAAATGGTCCTTGAAATCAAAGATCCCGGGGGGAAAGCCCTGACACGTGAAACTGTCGTTTTCGACGCTGACATTCAGCGTCACTGGCGCAGTATCAGCGTTGCCCGCCCCAAAGAAGGATGGCGTTCCGGGATCTATACCGGATTTGTTTCGCTGAAACGAAACTCCGGCACTCAGCCCGAGGAACAGAAATTGATTCGTTCAATAAAGATCGATCAATAAGGGAAAATACCTAGCTGATTTTTCTGGCATGCGCCTGTATGGTTCTGACTGGCAGGCTGAAAATATCGGAAATTTTTTGGATAAAGCGACCCAATCTGGGCAACATCATCAGGCGAATCTGATTCCGCTGAACGACAACCGGGATGGAATTGCTGACCGACTCGCTTTTCTGTCTGCCCTGAGTCATGAACTTCGCACCCCACTGAACACAATCGGTGGATTTGCTGAAATCATGGCCGAGCAGATGCTTGGGCCGCTTGAAAATCCGAAATATCAGGAATACGTCCGGGACATCAGACGTTCCACGATGGAACTGCGGGCTATTGTGGAAGACGGATTAAGCCTGCCCATGCTGGAAAGCGCCCTGCAGCGTGGCGGCTCGCTGGACAAACAGCTGATTGATCTGTCCCCGGACCTGATCTGTGCTTTTCGCGACCAGACCATCATCATGATGAACGCAGCAGGTCAGGCAATGATCGGCGATGGCCGGAGCAGCTCTGTCGAACAAAAACAGATCGGCGACCTGTTTGATGAAACATGCCGTGATGCCTTCGTTAAGAATATCGAGACCCTGGCCGTAGAACTACGCAGACTCCCCCTCACACTTTGTGCTTCAGATGGTCGGCGTATCAATGCAGAAGTTGCGACACAGCCTGTCCAGCTGGAGGATGGTCCGGCCTTCCTGCTGATCGCCCGTGATGTCAGTGATGTGACCCGCGCGGAGCGACAAATCCGGGACCGGGAAGACAGACTGTATGGTATTCTGGACGCAGTCATAGACGGAATCGTTACGGTCAATGAGAACGGAACAATTGAAACCCTGAACCGGGCCGCCCAGTCCATTTTCGATCTCCCCGAGACAACAGCTATCGGTCAGAAAATTTCATCATTTCTGCTTCGCCCGGACAACAATAAGTCTGCCGACTTTCTGGAAGCCTTTCGGTCTGTCTTTGACGGTCAGGCTCAATCTGATGTCCACCGGTGGATTGCGAGACGGCATGACGGGTCAGAGTTCCCGGTCGAAATTGGCGTTACCCTGTTGCGCACCACAGACCGTCCCCTGCTGACGGTGCTGATACGTGACATCACGCTGCGGGTTGCCAATGAAAACAAGTTGCTGGAGAGCGAACAACGTTATGCCCTCGCAGCATCCGGTGCAAATGACGGGTTATGGGACTGGAATCTCCAGTCTGATGAAATCTATTTTTCCAGCCGCTGGAAAGCGATGACCGGTCAGCCGGGCACCAATATCGGCAATAAGCCGGAGGACTGGTTCAAGCTTGTGCATCCGGACGATATTGATCTGCTTCAGGCTGAAATTAAAAGTCATCTTGCCCGCAAGTCAGAACATCTGGAAGCAACCTACCGTGTCCGGCAACCCAATGGATCCGTCCGGTGGATGCTGGCTCGTGGAATGGCCGTTTTTGACGAGAGCGGGAAGCCGGCCCGGATGGCTGGTTCTCAATCCGACATTACAGACCAGAGAAAAGTTCAGGAACAGCTGGTCTATGATGCGTTCCACGATCCGCTGACCGGACTGCCCAACCGGGCCCTGTTCATGGATCGTCTGAACCATGCAATCCAGAGAGTTCGACGCCGCCGTTCTGAAAACGTTGCAGTGCTGTTCATCGATGTAGACCGATTCAAGGTCGTCAACGACAGTCTCGGGCATTCTTTCGGAGACGAGTTGCTGATTGCCATTTCTGCAAGGCTGAACGAATGCATTCGGCTTGGTGATACGATTGCCCGGCTAGGCGGTGATGAATTTACCATTCTGGCAGAAGACCTTTCGACACCGACGGCAGCCGAAGAGCTTGCTCATCGGATTGTAAAGCGGTTCGAGGCGCCGTTTCAGATTAAGGGACGGGAAGTTTTCTCCTCCGTCAGCATTGGCGTCCTGATGAGTGATGAGGACCATAACCGGGCCGAGGATATGCTACGCGATGCCGATCTCGCGATGTATCGTGCCAAATCCGAAGGCCGTGGACGCTTTGAGACTTTCGCAACCGATATGCGTGAGCATGCGATCACCATCATGGAACTCGACACGGCTCTTCGCCATGCGATGGAACGCCAAGAGTTTGAACTTTTCTATCAACCCATCACAACCCTCAAGACCAATGCTCTCAGTGGCTTTGAGGCCCTGATCCGCTGGCGCTCTCCGGAACGCGGTCTCATATCGCCGTTTGATTTCATCCCGCTGGCGGAAGAAACCGGCCTTATTGTTCAGATGGGGGACTTCGTGATTGAAGAAGCCTGCCGTCAGAAACGGAAGTGGCTCGACCTGTATGGCGATCAGAAACCGGAATGGATCAGCATAAATGTCTCTGCCCGTCAGCTTGTCGGCCACGATATTGTGCCGGTCCTGCAAAAGGCACTCTCCGATAACGGCCTCGATGGCCGTCAGATCAAAGTCGAGATAACCGAAAGCCTGGTGATGGAAAACCCGGTCGTTGCGGAATCGCTATTCCAGCGACTGAAGGAAATGAATGTACCCCTGTGCATTGATGACTTCGGAACTGGCTACTCATCCCTCGGTGCGCTTCATCAGTTCCCTATTGACGTCCTGAAGATCGACAAATCCTTCGTTCAGTCATCCAGTCCCCATGGCAACGATCGCGAGATGATCCGGACAATTGCCGGTCTGGCCCATAATCTGGGGCTCTCGGTGGTTGCTGAAGGTATCGAAACAGAAACTCAGCTGGCAGAGGTCAGCGTCATCGGATGCGAGTTTGGTCAGGGCTACCTGTTCTCAAAACCGCTGGAAGCCGATGAAGCGACACAGTTCATTGCCGACTGGCAAGACTGAGGTCAGCCCTCGTCCGCACCCTGCGAATAATCAGCATAGAAATAGCTGTGACCAATTGAGACCGTTACATCGATAAGGTCGAGCTGAACGCGGTCGAGAAACTCATGCAAACCGCCATTCATGACTGTCTTGATCTCCGTCGCCTGCATCCGGCCGTGGAGATCGTCCATGAGTTCCAGCGTATCGAGCCCCCGGCTTAGTCCATACCGGCTGCGCAACAGATTCAGCATATCATAACTGTGTCGGACACAAAGCGACACGGAACGGGGAAATCCGCTGTTGAACAGCAGAAACTCCGCGACATTCGCCGCCGTCATCCCCCGCGGATAGGAACGCCTGAAAGCATGATAACCAGCGACCGAACGTAACAATGCATTCCACTGGCTGACATCAAAAGGCGACCCGACATCAGATACATTCGGCAGCAGCAGATGATACTTTATATCCAGAACACGGGTTGTCTGGTCCGCACGTTCCATGAATTTACCGAGTTCATAGAACACATACCCCTGATCACGATGAAAAGTACCCTCCGTAATCCCCGTATGTGCCTGACAGGCTTCCTTCACTTTCTGACAAAATGAAGACAGATAAGGGCCGGACACATCATGCGGCTGCAAAGACCGGAGCCAGTTATAAAGCACGTTGAGTTGCGACCACATTTCCGTGCTGATAAGCGGACGGAGTGCGCGTGCATTTTCACGTGCTGCCGTGATTGCCGAGATAATTGAGTTCGGGTTATCCCGGTCAATCGAATAGAAGCCAATGATCGACCTTGGGTCTGCGTCCGGGTAACGCTCTTCAAAGGCATCCTTGTCGCCATTGAGCATCAGAATGGATGTCCAGTTCTGGGCACCCCGGCTATCGCGCGAGAAGGTTTCGTTGACATCTAGAATACGTGCGAGGTTTTCTGCCCGCTCAACGTAGCGTGCCAGCCAGAAAATCGATTCTGCGTAGCGTGCGAGGATTGTGCTAGCCATTGTCTGCCAGCACCCATGTGTCCTTGGAACCACCGCCCTGCGACGAATTCACAATCATCGAGCCCTCCTTCAGTGCCACCCGTGTCAGTCCCCCGGGCAATACCCAGGTCGATTCACCGGTCACGGCAAATGGCCGAAGATCTACATGACGCGGTTGTAGTCCATTTTCATTCAGTGTCGGGCAGACCGACAATGCGACGACGGGCTGACTGATGAAATTCGCGGGATCTGCTATGATCTTCCGGCGAACATCATCCAGTTCCTGACGGCTCGCCTTGGGGCCAATCACAATGCCATAACCGCCGGATTCCCCGACCGGTTTAACCACCAGATTTTCCAGATTATCGAGCGTATACTGCAAGGCTTCGGGTTCCCTGCAGATATGTGTCTCCACATTCTTCAGAATGGGTTCCTGATCGAGATAATACTTCACGATCCGCGGCATGTAGCAGTAAACCGCCTTGTCATCCGCAACACCGGTTCCGACAGCATTGGCAATGGCAACATTGCCTTTGCGGACACACTCAAACAATCCGGGAACGCCAAGCATACTGTCAGGGCTGAAGGCTTCGGGATCGAGAAACTCATCATCAATCCGCCGGTAAATCGAATCAACCCGCTTCAACCCACCAGTCGTCTTCATATAGACACGGTCTTTTTCAACCAGCAGATCGCGGCCTTCAACCAGAGGCACTCCCATCTCCCGCGCCAGGAAGATATGTTCGAAATAAGCCGAGTTATACGTACCTGGTGACAACAGCACGACCTGCGGATCCTCGACATCGGCAGGCGCAATCTCATTCATGACATTGCGAAGCCGAAACCCGTAATCCCCAACAGAGCGCAGGGGCACCGATTCCATCAATTCAGGAAACGCCCGTGCCATCATCACCCGGTTTTCGACGACATAGGAAACGCCCGATGGCGTGCGCGCATTGTCTTCAAGAACGTAGAACTCGCCATCGCCGCCACGGACGAGATCAGTACCGCAAACCGTGACATAGGCATTATGCCTGACATCAACATTCATCATTGCCGGCTGAAAATACTCGTTACCAAGAACCAGGTCCGAGGGAACGACCCCATCCTTGAGAATTTTCTGATCATGATAAAGGTCATGCAAAAACAGATTGAGAGCAGCAACCCGCTGCTTCACCCCATCTTCCAGGGTTTTCCATTCCTGTGCACGGATCACACGGGGGATCACATCAAAGGGCAGAATCCGGTCAATCGCCTGATTGTCCGAATAGACTGTGAACGTGATTCCGAGATTAAACAGCTCCCGTTCGGCATCACCTGACCGGCGACGCAGTTCCGGTGTGCTCATATCACCAATTCGCCGGGCCAGATCAGCAATATCGTCCAGCGAAACGGATGAATTGCCCTGAAACTCGCACCAAAACCCCGGGTGGCTGTAATGCTTCCACGGGTCCGTGCTATCCGACGATAGGCTCTGGTTCATTTCCTGTGTGCTAATGCTATTTCCCCTGCATCTCAATCCGACAACCAGCCCGCGATCAGGCCCCCACCATAATCGTTCGGGTTGCCTCATCCGGCTTTCATCACCATAGTGTCGGCCACCTAATCATTGTCCGCAAGTCATGACAACGCCAAGCCAAAATATACTGGGCAACTACCGGCGCACAGGACAGGTTTTCGACGAATTCATCGGTTCAGACAACCAGCCCCGGCCACACTGGCAGAAACTGGCTGAGGCGCTTGAGTCCCTGGGGCCTGCCGAACTGCAGTTACGCGCTGATGAAGCTGCGCGCCTGGTGCGCGAGCATGGCATCACCTATCACGTATATGATGATCCGATGGGTGCCTACCGTCCAGCCGGACTGGAACCGGTCCCCTTCATGCTGGATTTCCATGAATGGAAAAGGCTGGAAGCAGGACTTGCCCAGCGTGCGACCCTGCTCAATGCCATTCTCTCAGACATTTATGGTGAGCAGCGGCTGATTCATGAGAATGAAATACCGGCTTCAATGGTCTTCAGCCATCAGGGGTTCCTGCGTGCCGCTCATGGCATGCGACCTCCCGGCGATGTCTGGCTGAACCTGTATGCTGTTGACCTGTCCCGCAGCCCGGACGGCCGCTGGTGGGTTATCTCCGACCGGACACAGGCACCTTCCGGGGCCGGGTATGCGCTCGAAAATCGCATTATTTCAGCTCAGGTACTGCATTCCCCCTTCCGGAAATGCCGCGTTACCCGGCTCGCCCCCTTCTTCTCACGCATCATTGACGCCGCGCGGGAGATGGCCGGTATGCTGGCAGAGCCGCCGGCCGGTGCGCCGAATATCGCCTTGCTCTCTCCCGGCCCTTTGAACGAAACCTATTTTGAACATGCCCTGCTTGCCCGTTACCTGAACTTTTCTCTGGTTGAAGGTGCCGACCTGACGGTTCGGGGAAACAAGGTCTACATGAAAACCCTTGGCGGGCTGGAACGGGTACATGTGATCCTCCGCAGGATGGACGACTCCTACTGTGACCCGCTCTGGCTCCGGTCAAATTCAGCCATCGGAATCCCCGGACTTGTAGATGCCGCACGCGCACAGAACATTGCCATCATGAACCCGATCGGCAGCGGCCTCGGCGAAATGCCGGCAATCATGTCGATGCTGCCCGGACTATGCCGCAAAATCCTTGGTGAAGACCTCATGATACCGTCCGTGGCCACCTGGTGGTGCGGTCAGACAGAGCCACGGAACGAGGTCATCGCACGGTTCGACCGCCTGACCCTGCTGCCGGCCACCGCCGGACTGGATTTCCAGCCTGTCGCCCCCGGCATGCTGGATCACGAAGCACGTATTGATCTGGAGATGGCGCTTCAGGAGCGGCCGTTTGATTATATCGCACAGGAAAGAGTAGCCCTGTCGAATGCACCGGTCTGGGACGGCACGTCCCTGCAACCCCGCCCCCTCACCCTCCGGGTTTTCCTCGTCTGGAACAACGGCGCGTATCACGCTATGCCCGGCGGTCTCACCCGAATTACCAATGACACTGATTCTCCGGTTGTCACAATGCAACGAGGCGGCATCGCAAAGGACACATGGGTCTCGTCCCTTGGTCAGATGCCGTACTACACACTGTTGCCGCAAAACCAGACTGCCCGTCGGGAAGAAGTCCGTGAAGTTGCGTTGCTCAGCCGGGTTGCCGACAACTTCTTCTGGTTTGGCCGGTATCTTGAGCGTCTTGATGCGATCTGCCGGCTGTTACGTCAGGCCGCGAACCGGATGATTGATGAGCGCGCATTCGATACGCCGGAAGAAATCCTGTTGCTGGCGCCATTCCTGGCCAGCCGGCTGAACATCAATCTGACGACAGATGATGAATCCCCCCCGCTCAGTGCCAATATAGGGGACATTCTCTGGGAGCATTGCTGTGATGCTTCATCGGCAGACACCGTCCCGTCCCTCATTGAAGCCATCAGCATCACCGCTGATCTGCTGCGTCCCAGACTATCGGACGATATGTGGCGGACAGTCAGCCGTCTGAAGCGCACTGTCATGGCCATGATCGCCGACCCGAAGAACGGCCCGGAACAGCTCGACACGTTACTGACCAGTACCATTACCAGTGTCGCTGCGGTCACCGGCTTCGAGTCCGAGACCATGACCCGTAGTCAGGGATGGCGGTTTCTGGACATCGGTCGCCGGCTTGAACGGGCCATGTGGAATTCAGCACTGATCCGGAACGTATCGCAGACAGCTCTGGAAGACGGTGAGCGTGCCCGGTTCCGGCTGACCGTTGCACTCGACCTACTGCTGGAACTCTGCGACAGCTTCATGACCTACAGAACCCGCTACATGACCCTGCCGGAATTCCATCTGGTCATGGACCTGCTGGTTAAGGACCAGACCAATCCACGGTCTGTTGCCTTTCAGCTGCACTCGCTTGCCTCCCACTGCCGCAGCCTTCCGGGCGAACCGAACTTCTCTCAGGAGATGTTTGAATGGGTCACCGATGTCTCTGACGGTCTCGAACAGATCGACATTCATGAACTGCTCGATAATAGCGAGCAGGCAATGCAGATCATGCAGCAGGCACTTGAAGCTACCGAAAGCAGGCTGCCGGCCATTTCAGACCGACTGACACTGCGTTATTTTGCACATGCGGTCTCACAGACTTCTATGCAACAGGCGCCCGAATGACTGAACAGCTCATTCTTACCGCAGACCACGTCACCACGTACCAATATGAATGGCCGGTGTCATGGGCTTCACATGTCGGTCATCTGTCGCCGCGAAACACCAGCCGTCAGACTGTTCTCTCCAGCGAAATCCTGATCGACCCGACACCGACATGGGTATCCCGGACTGTCGACTATTTCGGTAACAACGTGATCCGCTTCTCACTGGAAGATCATCACGAGAGTCTGACTGTCACGGCAGGAATGGCCGTTCAGCTCACCATAACAGAACCGATGGACCCTTTCTCGACAGCACCCTGGAGCGACGTTTCCCGCGACATATTGTCACCAGCTTCTGAATTGCAGGTTGACGCCAACAGCTTCCTGTTTGGCTCACCTCATGCACCAATCACATCAGATCTGGCAGCCTTTGCCCGTAAGAGCTTCTTCTCGGACCGGCCCGTACTTGATGCCCTGCTTGATCTGAATTCCCGTATTCACACGGAATTCAAATTTGATGCGGAGGCTACAAATATTGCGACACCTGTCGAGACTGTGCTGCACCGCCGCCATGGTGTCTGTCAGGACTTTGCTCATCTGATGATTGCGGCACTCAGGTCCATTGGCCTGCCCGCCTGTTACGTCAGCGGATATATTCGTACCGGAAACGAAACCGAAGATGGTCTGATAGGTGCGGATGCTTCCCATGCCTGGGTTTCAGCTTATTGCGGAAATGCCGGATGGATAGACATTGACCCGACGAACAACTGCATCCCCTCGCGCGATCACCTGACCGTTGCCTGGGGTCGTGACTTTCAGGATGTCAGCCCGCTGAAGGGCGTCATATTGGGTGGCGGAAAACATGTTCCCGAAGTTGGCGTGACGGTAACCGCTCGCCCCGCTTAAAGCCCGGCCTTCTGGCGCTCCAGTTCTTCAACCGCTTTAAGATGCGACACCACCGGGTAAATTGCTGCGAAAATGGCAATTACCAGGCCGTATCCGCCTTCCCGGAACCCCTTCCTGGCGACATAACTTTTCCAGAACCGTGAGAATATTTTTCGCACCATGTTCGGAAACTGACCGATCTGATCGCTATCAATCAGATCGAGCGCACGCTTTGTGGTGTAACTGTCGAAGCGCCGGATCATATCCGAAAAATTCCGGTCGACATGATGGACAAGGGGGTGCACGAGATCCGGCCCCGGCTTGCCTGTTATCTCCAGCCCCGGATGCACCCGCTCCATCTTCCAGACTTTCACGCCCCGGCGGAACAGCATCGGCTTGCCGTTCGGGGCAAAATTCCCACCCCAGCCGTGGAGCACCAGTTTTCCACCGACATAATTATGAACCGGTACATTATGTACGTCACACGGGCTGTCAGCCACGACGCGGAGCAGTTCATCGCGGAGATCTGGCGTCACAATTTCATCTGCATCGACTTCCAGAAGCCAGTCACCAGTGGCAGATTCAATGGCGTAGTTCCGACGCTGTCCTTCCAGATCGAATGACCCGGTCAGAACGACATCCGCCAGTTCCCGGGCTATCACTTCCGACCCATCAGTACATTTATCGAGCACGACAAGAATTTCATCACAGAAACGAAGCTGTTCCAGGCATCCCCGCAACAATGCTTCCTCGTTATGAATATTCAGGACTGCCGACAGTTTTGGCCGGGACGACATTGTCAGGGAATCAGAACTGTCGAACCCGTTGTCTTTCGACCCTCCAGATCCTTATGCGCCTGCACAGTATCCGCCAGTGCATAAGTCTGATTCACATTGATCTTCAGGACGCCTTTATCGATCAGACCCAGAAGCTCACCGGCACAGGTTTCAAGATCAGGACGGGTAGCCGTATAATGCATCAGGGTCGGGCGGGTCAGAGATGCTGACTTCGAGCCGAGAACACCCGGCGTAAAGTTTTCAACCGGTCCTGACGCCTGACCGAAATTGACAAGATGTCCGCGAAGCGACAGGCATTCCAGAGATTTCATCAGCGTATCCTTGCCGATTGAATCATAGACAACCGGCACACCCTTGCCGTCTGTAATTTCCTGTACACGTTCAACAAAATCTTCCCGGGTATAAACGATCGGGTGATCGCATCCCGCTGCCTTTGCTAGCTCCGCTTTTGCGTCTGAACCGACGGTCCCGATTACGGTCGCCCCAAGATGTTTCGCCCATTGGCAGGCCAGCAGTCCGACACCACCGGCTGCTGCATGGACAAGGATGGTATCACCGGGTTTTACCACATGTGTCTGGCGCAGCAGATACTGTACCGTCATCCCCTGCAACATACAGGCAGCCCCGACCTCGAAACTGACACTGTCCGGAAGCTTTACAAGCTTCTCAGCGGGCATGACACGGGACTCACAATAGGCGCCGACGGGAACACAGGCATAGGCGACCCGGTCACCCGGTGCGACAACGGTCACCCCCTCGCCCACAGCTTCAACAACACCGGATGCTTCCATACCCAGGATTGCCGGGAGTGCCGGCAACTGGTAAAGCCCGGAGCGCTGATAGGTATCGATATAGTTCAGTCCACAGGCCTGATGAACAACACGGGCTTCACCCGGTCCTGGCGCACCGACATCAACATCGTCGAGGACCATCTTGTCAGGGCCACCATATTCATGAATTCGGACTGCTTTAACCATCGACTGAACATTCCTTCAGGTAAAATATTGTCACAGAAACCGGTTATTCCGCCGGTTACAGGCTAGTCAGGACGGGTTTGCCTCCATACGGGCACGGAGCTTTTCGTTCAGGCCGCCGAGAGTGCCGCCATTCCCCCTGATGACCGAGACAAATTCTGAACGCTGGGCGACCGCAAGACTGACATTGTCGACCAGAATATCCGTCACCAGATACCCTTTGTCTCCGGATTTCCTCATCCGCCAGGCGACCGGCAACTGCAGATTATCGACATCGCGGGTAATCAGCGTATCAACCAGAACATCTCCATCCTGATCAGTGCTCCGCGCACCGACAAGTTTAAGTGATTCGCCGTTATATTCATTCAGACGGACCGAATAGGTAGCCACCATGTAATCACGGAACAGCGAAAGATATTCTGTCTTCTCGGCGTCATCTGCCCGGCGCCAGTAGCGACCAACGACAAACTGGGCGATGAGATCAAGGTCAAAGGTTTTGACCATCAGCTCACGGAACAGGGCAACCTGCTCTTCCCGTGTCTTGTCCTTGTTGGACAGATGCCCAAGCGCCTCGGTGGCCAGACTTTCAAGCCGGGCCTTTGCTTCATCCGGGGAAGCCATCGCCGGCGCTGTGTTGAAAACCAGCATCGCCATAATGGCGAACGCACTAATTCTGAAATATTTCAAATATGTAACGTCACGCATCCCGTACCTCGTTGCCTCCAACCCTGAACACAATTAGTTAACCCTGCAGTCTGGCAGCGTCAAATCGCCTCTGGGGACAAACCGGAATGCTGGGTTAGAATCCGTAATTCCCGCGCCAGAAAACTGGCGCGGGAAAATTTAGTTACATGAAATTCAAAGACTTAGGTCAGGTTTATGTTGGTAATGTCGTCATCAACTTTAAGTGTGATGGTTTCGCCGCTATCAACTTTCGTATAAGTCGAATAACCACCAGCAGAGCCCTGAAGTGACCAGCCACCGGCACTATCAACAACCGAGTCGTTCGCATCACCGGAGATAATGAGTTGGTTGTTACTGTCCGTCATGTCCCTGACCGTTGATACCGAGAGTTCAAGTTCATGCGCATCTGCACCCAGCTGGATCTGCTCCACATTGCTGATCGACGCCGTGATTGAGGTCAGGTCAACCGTACCACCACCTGTCATGTCGAGCATCAGGATGTCGTCATCGGCACCACCATCATACATTTCGGCAGAACCAAGGGCAGAAGCATCAAGCCAGAGCTGATCATCACCGGCACCACCCAGCAGGCTGTCGATACCGGAGCCGCCCTTCAGGACATCATTTCCGGAACCGCCATCAAGGGTGTCATCGTCATTGCCACCAAACAGCGTATCGTTGCCCGAACCACCCAGCAGAGTGTCGTCACCATGATAACCGAAGAGTGTATCATCGCCGCCTGCACCGCTGATCGTATCGGCCAGAACACTGCCGTTCTGGACATCCGTACCAACTGTACCGGTCAGATCCTGCGCTGTTGTCGAGATCGTGTCATCATCAAAGACGACAAACTCGACCGTGGTCATCGTATCTGTACCGTCGGCTCCGATCAGCGTGTAGCTACCGGCTGATTCAGTGATCGTATAATCACCGCTGTTACCGCCGAATATCGCGGAGTCCGAACCGTTGCCACCAATGATGTTATCGTCATTTGCACCGGCGTTGATGATGTCATCACCTGTGCCACCATCAAGGACATCGTCTCCGGCACCACCCTGCAGGGTGTCATTACCAAAGAGACCATAAAGCGTATCGTTACCGGCGCCACCATCCAGCGTGTCGGCACCAAGTCCACCAAAGATGGTCTCGTCTGCACCGGTTCCGGTGGTTGTCACAGCGTCAAGACCGATAGTTGTGTCGGTAAAGGCGAAGAACTCGACATCCTGAACCGTGTCTGTCTGTCCATCACCATCGAAGGTATAAACACCGCCGCTTTCCGAGACGATGAAACTCAGGGCCGTGTTGGCGAAGACCAGCGTATCCGCCGTCCCCGCGCCGCCGAGGATGGAGTCATCACCGGCACCACCGTTCAGCGTGTCATTTCCGCTGCCGCCATAGAGGGTATCAACCCCATTGCCGCCAGAGATGGTATCGGCACCGAATTCGCCGAACAGCGTATCATTACCCGAGCCGCCACTGAGCGTATCACCCGAGGCTCCGCCCTGAATGACATCATCCGTTCCGGCCGCCGTCTCATCGGTAACCGCTGCGATCCCGAATGTCCGGTCGGCGAAGGACAGCGTCTCGATACCACTGAAGATATCTGTGCCGTCTGCACCGACAATCGTGTAGGTGCCGCCGCTTTCCGTCAGGACATAGTCCATCGCATTGCCACTGAAGACCGCCGTATCGTTACCGGCACCGCCGTAAAGCGTATCGTTACCGGCACCACCGGTCAGCGTATCGTCACCGAATTCGCCGAACAGAATGTCCTCACCACTGCCGCCCGAAAGGGTGTCACCGGAGACGCCACCCTGCAGCACATCATCAGTCCCGGCCGCCGTAACATCCGTCACGGATGCGACGTCCATTGTACGGTCCGCAAAGACCAGGGATTCGATACCAGAGAAGATATCCGTGCCATCAGCACCGACAATCGTGTAATTGCCGCCGCTTTCCGTCAGGACATAATCCGCAGCATTCCCGCTGAATACTGCCTGGTCGGTTCCTGTTCCGCCGTCCAGCGTGTCATTACCGGCGCCACCGGTCATCGTATCGTTGCCCGAATTCCCAATCAGGGAATCTGCGCCAGCATCACCGTTAAGGATGTCATCACCGGCCTCACCGATCAGACTGTCATCACCGGTGCCGCCGCTCAGCGTATCATCACCGGTGCCGCCGAACAGTGTATCCACACCGCTGCCGCCCGAGAGGTGATCAGCGCCTGCGCCGCCATACAGGATGTCGTCACCGGCACCGCCGATCACACTGTCATTACCGGTCTGGCCGCTGAGGGTGTCGTTATCGGCACCGCCGTCAATCGTATCATCACCTGCTCCACCAAAGATGGAGTCAGCACCGGCGTCACCTTCAAGGGTATCATTACCCGCTTCACCATACAGCTGATCTGCCCCGCTACCGCCTGAGGCATGATCGTCACCGCTACCGGCATTAATGATGTCATCACCGGCATCGCCGGTCAGGCTGTCATTACCACCGTAGCCATTCATGCTGTCATTGCCGTCGCCGCCAATCAGCACATCACTGTCAGTGCTGGAGGAAAGGCTGTCGTCACCGGCACCGCCATCCAGTGTATTGAACCCGTTATTGGCAATCAGAACATCATTGCCGTCACCACCCTGAAGGGTGTCATTGCCGTCGCCGCCAACGAGAGTGTCATTACCTGACTGCCCCTGAAGCAGGTCATTTCCGCTGCCGCCATTCAGGCTGTCGGCAAAGGCACTGCCAACAATCGTTTCATCAGCAGCTGTACCCGTGATGTTCGAGGCAATCAGACCGACAGTCTTGTCACCAAACACGGCTGTTTCGACGTCGGTCAGGATATTCGTACCGTAAGTGGCACTCTCGATGACAATGCTGTCGCCAGCATCGGTCAGTGTGAACTGATCACGGTTGGCAATCAGTACAGCCGTATCGCTGCCCGCACCGCCTGCAATCGTGTCATTTCCGTTATATCCGGTCAGGGTGTCGTCACCATCGCCACCAAACAGGGTGTCGTCGCCGTCACCGGCATGGATGACATCATTGCCCGATCCGCCGTAGAGGGTGTCATTACCATCTCCACCACTGATCGAATCCGCACCGAACTCACCGAAGATTGTATCGTTACCAGCACCACCGGTGAACGTATCAGATGCGGCGCTACCCTGAAGAACATCGTCTGTCCCGGCAGCTGTTACATCCGTTACCGAAGCCAGACCGAAAGTACGGTCAGAGAAGGCCAGATTTTCAATTCCGGTAAAGGTGTCCGTACCATCCGGACCGGTAATCGTGTAGGTGCCCCCGCTCTCGGACAGCGTATAACTTTCTGCCGCTGAGCCGAACACGGCGGTATCGTCACCCAAACCACCGAACAGGGTGTCATCACCGGAACCACCGGTCAGGATATCGTTGCCGAGGCTGCCATCCAGCGTATCGTTTCCGGCATCACCTTCGAGAATGTCATTACCCAGCAGGCCAAAGACCGTGTCATTGCCGCCACCGGCATTGATAGAGTCGTTCAGAATACCGCCGAGGATCAGATCATCACCGGCACCGGCAAGGATTGTATCGACTGAGTCCGTGCTGATCGTAAGGTCATCAAAGACCAGGAACTCGACATCATTGATAACATCAACCGAGCCGCCGGAAGCCAGCGAATAAAGCCCGTTTCCACCTGTAATCACATAGTCGGCATAGTTACCGGACAACACGACACTGTCGTCACCGGCACCACCTTCGATGCTGTCATTACCGTCGCCACCATTCAGGATATCGTTGCCGCTGTTACCATTCAGCAGGTCGTCACCGGCGCCACCGAGGAGCGTATCCCCGCCAGATCCGCCGTTGAGCGTATCAGCACCTGCATCACCATGCAGCGTATCGTTACCGGCAGATCCGAACAGCGTGTCATTACCTGACCGTCCGTAGATTTCATCATCTGCCGCGCCGCCATCGATCGTGTCGTCGACAATACTGCCGGAGAAGACATCACTGCCGGAACCGGAGAACAGCGTATCGATCGCATTTACCGCAACGGTGTCGTCATCAAAAACAAGCCATTCAACGGTCGACAGAACATCGGTTTCGCCGCCTGATACGAGCGTCGTGAGACCGCCACCGGTTGAGACAACATAATCCGCGAAATTACCGCTGAAGACCACGCTGTCTGTTCCGCTGCCGCCAATGATCGAGTCATTACCGACACCATCAATCAGAATGTCGTTGCCTGCTTCACCGTCCAGAAGATCGTCACCGGCACCGCCTGTCAGCGTATCTCCACCGGCACCGCCATAGAGTGAATCTGCGCCCGTACCGCCATCCAGAATGTCGTTACCGGTTTCGCCGTAGAGAATATCGTTCCCGGCATCGCCCGCGAGGGTGTCATCTCCGGTGCCGCCATAGAGCGTATCCGTACCTGCACCGCCGTTAATGCTATCAGCACCGGCTTCACCCAGCAGCGTATCGTCACCACCATCGCCAAGCAGCGTGTCACCATCAGCACCGCCCAGAATGTGATCGTTGTCGTCGCCACCGCTGATCGTATCAGCGCCGGTACCACCGGCCAGACTGTCATTACCAGCACCGCCAACGATATTGTCGGCAGCTGCGCCGCCATCAACACTGTCATCACCGGCACCGGCGTCAATGCTGTCTGCACCGGCATCACCAAGGATGCTGTCATTACCAGCCTGTCCGAGAAGGGTATCCGCACCGGCACCACCACTGAGCATATCGTCACCGGTGCCGCCATCCAGGATATCTGCACCAGAACCACCTGAAAGGGTGTCATTGCCTGCGTTACCGATCAGTTCATCCGCATTCGATGAGCCGGTAAGCGTATCATCGAAGGAACCGCCCGAGACGATCTCAATACCGGTGAAGCTGTCTGTACCAAAAGCGCTTGTCGCCGTTCCGGTTGACATATCAACCGTAACCGAAGACCCGACATTCGACAGGTTGAACTCATCATCGCCACCACCGCCGACGATGCTGTCGTTACCAGTACCGCTGAAGAAGACATCTTCGCCGGAACCACCCAGCAGAAGGTCATCACCGGTTGAGGCATAAAGCGTATCATTGCCTGACCCGCCGGAAAGCGTGGTTGCACCGGCACCGCCGGTCAGCTTGTCGTCAAAGTTGGTCCCTATGACATTCTCGATGCCTGAGATAACCAGATTATCAAGACCGCCGCCGATGGCCTGCGCACCTGCGTTCGACAGATCGACTGTCACACCGGACGTTGCCGCAAACAGGGTCAGGGTATCATTATCAGCCCCGCCGATAAGCGTATCGTTACCGACAGTCGCCGCAATCGTGTCATTACCCGCGCCGCCATCGATTGTTTCATCGGCAGAACTGCCAGCCAGCTGGTCGTCACCACTACCGCTGAGAAGGGCTTCAAAGCCGCTGATAACCTGCGAGCCATGACCGCTTACAGAGCCGGTTCCCAGATCAATGGTCAGCGCATCTGTCTGGTCAGCATAGCTGATTGTATCAACGCCAAGTCCGCCCTGCAGCGTTGCATTCCCGGTACCGCCAATGAACAGGTCACCAAGATCGGAACCGGTAATTTCTTCAATACCACTGAGAACATGGGTTTCACCGCCACCATGCGCGACCGTGCCACCATAGCCATCCAGATCAACCGTCACACCCGAGGCATGCGCCGTCAGATCCAGGTGATCTGCACCCGCTCCGCCATCAATGGTGTCGTTACCTTCACTGGACAGGAAGACGTCACTACCCGAGCCGCCCTGCAGGGTTTCTGACCCGGCAGAACCGGTCAGCGTATCGGCAAAGTTAGTACCAATGATCTGCTCAAAGCCTGAGACATCAAGGGTTGCCGCACCTGTGACCGTATCGTTGCCAAGATCGATGACAACCCCGCCACCTGCATACTCGACAGAAAGAATGTCTGCTGAACCTGAACCGCCATCAAGCGTGTAGGAACCGCTGGTTACAAAGAACGTATCATCGCCAGATGTACCATCGACGACTTCGATAGCCACCAGCGTATCGGTACCATCACCAACGACGGTATCAGAACCACCACCCAGATCGACCGTAACACCGGTTGTCAGGTTGTCGTAGGCCGCAACATCGGTATCTGCGCCACCATCAAGGGTGTCATTACCAGCACCGCCATACAGCCTGTCTGCACCGGCACCGCCCTGCAGAACATCATCGCCGCCATCACCGGAAATACGGTCATTACCCGCGCCGCCATCGAGATTATCGTTGCCGCCATAACCCGCAATGGAGTCATTACCGAGCCCGCCAAAGACCGTATCCGAAGCGCCGCTACCGTAAACTGTATCATCACCCTGACTGGCCTGCAGAACTTCCACGCCGCTGAAATTATCTGTTCCGTTTCCGGTAACCGAGCCTGCGTTTGCACCGGAATAGGTGACAACGACACCATCGGTATCCGCATCATAGCTGAGTACATCGGTGTCATCTCCACCGAGAATGCTGTCATCCGCATCACCGGCCAGGAACGTATCAGCGCCTGCGCCACCTTCAAGTGTGACCGCGCCACTGCTGGTGCTGATCAGCGTATCACCCTGTTCGGAACCGACGACATGCTCAAACCCGGCAATTTCGTGATTGCCGACACCCGTTGCAGAACCAGCCGACAGATCAACTGTCACAGCATTCGTCTGACCGGCAAAGGACAGGACATCAACGCCACTGCCTGCATGCAGGGTGTCCGTACCCGCACCCGCCAGGAAGGTGTCATTACCAGCGGAACCTATGACTTTCTCGATACCGGACAGGTTATCTGTGCCACCTGCGGACGCCACGGTACCTGCGTTGTTATCCAGATCAACCGTTACCGAAGCTGCTGCCGTATAGTCCACACGGTCTGCACCTGCACCGCCAACAATGCTGTCCCCCCCGCCGGAATACAGGAAGGTATCATCACCGGCATTGCCGATCAGTGTATCAGCTGCGCCGTTGAGGCCCTTCAGGACATCGCCTGCGCCAGAGCCATCTACGATCTCAATCCCGACGATGCTGTCCGTGCCAATATCTGCGCCCGTGGCACTTCCTGCTGTCAGGTCAACCGTTAGTGCCGACGTTTCCGCCGAGAAATCCGCACGGTCAGTACCCGTTCCACCATCAATCGTGTCATTTCCGGCATCAGACGTAATCACGTCATCGCCACCGCCACCCTGCAACAGGTTGCCGGAAGCATCGCCACTCAGAGTGTCGGCAAAGCTGCCACCAAGAACGTTCTCAATGCCTGTGAAACTATCAGTCCCCAGCCCGCCGGTTGCAGTACCTGCCGCCAGATCGACCACAACACCTGATGTTGCGTCACCATCTTCAAACGACAGGGTATCGTTACCCAGACCACCATCGATCGAGTCATTTCCGAGGCCACCGTCGATGATATCGTCGTCAGCTCCGCCGTCGATCGAGTCATCGCCCACACCACCCTCGATGATGTCATTACCGGCACCACCAAGAATGCTGTCCGTGCCAAGACCACCGAGCAGGGTATCGTCGCCCAGACCACCAATCAGGGTGTCATTACCGTCTGCACCCGAGATGTTATCGGCACCTGCACCCCCAACCAGACTTTCGTCAGCAGCCGCACCGGTGATGACATCATCATGATCGGAACCGACAACCCCTTCAAAACCGGACAGGGTATCTGAACCATCGGCGCCACTTGCAGAACCTGTGGTCAGGTTCACCGTGACCGAAGCTGTTGCACCGTCATAGATCAGGAAATCCATCTCGCCGGTACCGCCGGCCAGAACATCATCGCCCTCGCCACCTTCAATGGTGTCATTACCGGCACCACCGATCAGGTGATCAACTCCGCCGGAACCGGTGAGCGTATCGTTCCCGCCCCCGGCTTCGAACACTTCAATACCGGTAAAGGAGTCAGAGCCATATCCGGTAACCGAGCCGACGCCCATCGATGCGAAAACAACCGTAATGGCTGTCGAAACCGACAGGTTATAGGACAGGGTATCATTTCCGGCGCTGCCGAAGACGGTATCGTTACCGATATTTGCGTAGATCAGGTCGTTCCCGGAACCACCATCCAGGGTCACATTCGCGCCCGCGTCATCTTCCGCCGTGATCACATCATTCCCGACAGATCCGACAAGGACTTCAAAATCCGAGATTTCGTGGGTACCGAAACCGGTAACCGTTCCCGTTGTCAGGTCAATGGTTACTGCCGACCCCGCATCGGAGAAGGTGAGCGTATCTGAACCGATCCCGCCGGAAAGCGTGTCAGTGCCCGTTCCGCCCATGAAGACATCATCACCGGCCGAACCGATAACCCGTTCAATACCGCTGAGGGTATCCGTGCCCTGCCCTGTGATCGAACCGGCACCGCCATCCAGATTGACCGTCACCGGCCCGCTGAAAGTCGCATATGTCACCAGGTCGGAACCTGTCCCCCCGATAACCGAATCATCGCCGAGGCTGGAAATGAAGGTATCGTCACCGGCACCACCGTCGATGACATCATTGCCCTGACCACCGTCGGTGGTGTCGTTACCGCTGCCACCAAGCAGGCTGTCGTCACCGTTCTGACCAAAGATCGTATCTGCACCGGCGGCGCCATCAAGGGTGATCGACTCACCGTCTTTCGCCGTCAGAAGATCGCCCGAGGTCGAACCAATAACATGCTCAACACTCAACAGGCTGTCAGCGCCTGCGGCACCTGTTGCCGTATCATTTGAAAGGTCAACAGTTACCGCACCCGTCGCATCCGCGTAGGTCACGATATCGCTGCCCGTCATACCATTGATGACGTCGTTACCTTCACCACCAGAGAGGGTGTCGTTACCGTCACCACCCACCAGACTGTTATCGCCATCGCTGCCGACAATGCTGTCGTCACTGGCAGAACCCAGAACATGTTCAAACTGAATGATCGTATCGGTACCGTATGCGCCGGTCGCCAGAGTATCGGCAAGGCTTACGGTTACACTGCCGGTTGCCTGATCATAGACTACCCAGTCATTGGAACCGCCCTCACCGTAGAGAATGTCGTCGCCGACCCCGCCATCAATCGTGTCATCCCCGATACCGCCGCGGATGAAATCGTTGCCGGCACCACCAAAGATGCTGTCAGCGCCGTTTTCGCCATACAGGGTGTCATTACCGGCACCACCGTTGATCGTGTCGCCACCGTCACCGCCACGAATGCTGTCTGCATTGTCAGACCCGGTAATGGTGTCACCCTGAGCCGAACCCGTGACAAACTCGATGTTGGTAATGCTGTGGTTGAACGAACCACCGGCATCAAGCGTGCCGCTCGCCGTCCCGGCCTGCAGGTCAACCGTTACCGCGCCGGAAGACGCGTTGGCGCTGAAGTCAATATGGTCAAGCGTGCCGGCACCGCCGTCATAGGTATCTGTCCCCGTTCCCACATGGAACAGGTCGTTGCCGGTCGATCCGACGAAGACCTCCAGATTGGACAGGCTGTCCGTAAAGGCACCGGCCGTTGCCGTGACAATGCCTGCTTCAAGATCAAACGTGACCCCGTCAGAGAGCGTTGCATAACTCAGTGTATCCTGGCCTGTACCGCCATCAACCGAGTCATTTCCAGCGCCACCGATCATCAGATCACTTCCGGCACCACCGCGAACGATGTCGTCATTCGCGCCGCCTTCAAGGGTATCCGATCCGGCACCGCCATCCAGTTCATCATTACCAGCCCCGGCAACGATTGTGTCATTCCCGGCACCGCCGAGAATGCTGTCTGCTGCTGTGGAACCGGTGATCGTATCGTCATGATCGCCGGAGACGAAGACTTCAACACCGCTGAAGCTGTCTGTTCCAAGGCCGGTCACGGTACCTGCATCGTCACCTGAGAAAGTAACCGTCAGACCACCCGCCGCCTTGTCCGTGTAGGACAGAGTATCCGTACCCGAGCCACCGATGATGCTCTCATCCGATGCATTGGCGATAATCGTATC
>TARA_R110000787_G_scaffold63679_8_pt1 | contig 137251 bp, 127 predicted proteins | sample TARA_R110000787 | Tara Oceans TARA_R110000787 (sample SAMEA4397920) | marine metagenome | biome: Polar Biome; feature: [DCM] deep chlorophyll maximum layer (ENVO:01000326); material: water (ENVO:00002006), including particulate matter (ENVO:01000060) such as... | depth 35 m | reverse complement strand
ACTTGATTCAGGATGACGCTCGGGGGAGAGGTGCTGGGATGTCGCCCCGTTTACGCTTACGTCCCACCCGGCTTTGTCGGCTCTTCTGTGGAGCGGTAGTGGTGTTGCAGCGCGACGCCGATGCCTTTGAGGCGGGGCAGCAACCATAATGTCATGAGCGTCCCGATGGGGCCCCATAAAATCACGTGCACCCAAATCGCGGGCTCGTATTTAAATTCAAACCAGACCGCGAGCGCCACCAGGATGGTGCCCAATACGAGCAGCGCCGGCACCACGGCACCATCGCCGGCGTCGTGTTCGCTCAGCACCAAGCCGCAGACGCCGCATTTGTCGACTACCTCGAGCCGGCTCTTAAACAATCGACCGCGTCCGCACCGTGGGCAACGGCCCTTGAAGCCGAGCTTGATGGTTTCGCCGATGGTGCGGATCGGATACGCGGCGTCTGGGGCGGTCATTGGCCTGTCCTTAATTTCGTGACGTTACTTGAATATACATTTTTTAAATGTGCTTTAAAGACATCACGCATATAAGGCATAGGTCTTTTGCCGAAACAAAGGCCGGTTCGGACTTTCGGTTTGGGGGCGTGCGCAGATAGAGTGCGCGTATGACAGACCGTGCTATTCCGCATCCGCCCGCCGCCGTGCTCGCCACGGCGCCGATCTTACTTGTGATCGTTGCCGGCTTCGTGCTGGCCGGTATGGATGCCATCGCTAAACACATCGGGCAGCTCGGTGTGCCGGTATTGTTGGTGTTGTGGGGGCGGTATTTCTTTCACACAGCGTTGACGTTCGTCAGCTATGCCGCGACTCGGCGTTCGTTGGATTTCTTGCGCGCGCGTAGACCCGCGCTGCAATTGATCCGCGCCGGTTGCCTGTTTGGTGCGACGACATGTTTCTATACCGCACTCACAAAAGGCATGCAGTTGGGGGATGCCGCGGCAATTCAGTTTTTAGCGCCGGTTCTGGTAACGGCGCTTTCCGGTATTTTCTTAGGCGAGCGCGTCGGTCCCCGCCGATGGACGGCGGTTGTGATTGCGTTTGCAGGCGTGATGGTGGTCGGTCGTCCTGGCTCGGGGGTGCTCGGGTTCGTTGCGCTGCTGCCGCTGGTGACGGCGGTGTTGCTCGCGATCTATATGATCCTGACCCGTACTATCCGTACCCAAGACAGTGCGGCATCGACGACGTTCTACACAACAGCAGTCGGTGGCGTCGCGTTGACGCTTTTGTTGCCCTACATCTGGCAGCCCTTGGATGCGCCGCAGTGGGGCTTGATGGTGTTGATGGGCGGCGCGGGTGCACTGGGACATTTTTTGTTGGTGCGCGCGTTCCATGCCGCCGAAGCCTCGGCGCTGGCACCGTTCACCTATGCACAAGTGGTCGGCGCGATTTTATGGGGCTTTCTCGTTTTCGCCGACGTACCAAGCGTCTGGACCCTGGTCGGCGCGTCGATGATTGTCGGCAGCGGCATCTATGTTTGGTATCGGGAAATGACCCTGGCGAAGCGCAAGCAGGCATAGAGGTATTATCGGGGCTTGTCGGAAGCCGATCTGCACCGTAGAACCCGCGGATGGCGCCACCACTTCTCACCCTTGGAAATATTCATCTGACCTTCGGCGGCACACCGCTGCTGGAAGGCGCAGAGATGAGCGTGCACGCCGGCGAGCGCTTGTGCCTAGTTGGTCGCAATGGATCGGGCAAGTCGACGCTGCTGAAAATCGCTGCCGGCTTGATTGAGCCAGACGAAGGCGAGGTGTTTGTGCAGCCGGATGCCACCGTCCGTTACCTGCCACAGGAACCGGATTTCGGTGGGGCTGCGACGGTCCGTGAATTTATTGAAGCGGGGCTCGCCCCCGGTGATGACGTGCATTTGGCCGACCGGATGCTGGCCACGCTTGGCCTCAGCGGCGAAGAGAACCCAGCGCAATTGTCGGGGGGCGAGCGGCGCCGTGCCGCGATCGCCCGCGCACTGGCACCACGGCCTGACATTTTGATGCTCGATGAGCCCACCAACCACCTGGACTTGCCGGTCATCGAATGGCTGGAACGTACCCTCAAGGGCATGCGGTCCGCCATCGTCATGATTTCCCACGACCGACGGTTCTTGGAAAATTTGTCCGATGCCGTGGTGTGGCTGGATCGGGGTCGGACCATGCGGCTCGATAAAGGTTTCGGTGAATTCGAATCTTGGCGCGATGAGATTTTGGAACAGGAAACCACGGAGCGTCATAAGCTCGACCGGAAAATTCATTCGGAAATGCAATGGCTCTCCAAGGGTGTGACGGCGCGCCGGAAACGCAACATGGGCCGACTGCGCGCCTTGCATGACCTGCGCCGCCATCGCAAAGAACAGCGTGCGCAAGCGGGCGCGGTGACGATCACCGCCAGTGATGCGGAAAGCTCCGGCAAGCGGGTGATTGAGGCCCGAGGTATTTCTAAGACCTATGGTGATCGCACCGTCGTTGATGATTTTTCAATCCGTGTGTTGCGGGGTGATCGGGTCGGTATCGTCGGTCCGAACGGGGCCGGTAAGACGACGTTGATCAGTATGTTGACCGGTGCGCTAAAACCCGACCACGGTAGTGTTAAGCTCGGCACGACATTGGAAATTGCGACCTTGGACCAGGGCCGCGAAGCATTGGCGCCGGGCACGACGTTGCAGGATGCGCTGACCGGCGGCAGCGGCGACAGCGTCACGGTCGGTGGCGAGCAGCGCCATGTGATCGGTTACATGAAAGACTTTTTGTTCGATCCCAGTCAGGCGCGGACATCTGTCTCGGCATTGTCGGGCGGTGAGCGCGGTCGATTGATGCTGGCCCGCGCCATGACGCGGCCGTCGAACCTGTTGGTATTGGACGAGCCGACCAACGACTTGGACCTCGATACCCTCGATCTATTGCAGGAAATGATTGCGGATTATGCGGGCACGGTAATCCTGGTCAGCCATGATCGGGATTTCTTGGACCGTATCGTGACGTCGACCGTGAACTACGAAGGCGATGGTCACTGGCAGGAATACGCCGGTGGCTATGCTGATATGGTTGTGCAGCGCGGACGAGGCATGGAGGCTGCGAGCAAAGCCGAAAATAAAAAAGGCGGCGGCAGCGGGCGTAAACAGTCGGCCAGTTCACGCCCATTCCGTGCGAAAATGACCTTTAAAGATAAACACGCACTGGAAACGCTGCCGGGCCGGATCGCGGCGCTGGAAGCTGAGATCACTCGGCTCGAAGTGGCACTGGCCGACCCGGATCTGTTCAACCGCGACCCTGACGGCTTTCAAGATACCAGCGATGCGCTGACGCAAGCCGTTCAGGATTTGTCTGCGGCGGAAGATGAGTGGCTGCGTCTCGAAGCGTTGCGCGAAGAATTCGACGCCGGCTGATCTGCGCTGAATTAGCGGGTTACGTCAGACACCGAGAGCGAACTCATTTCAAGCGAACGATCTGGATACACATAAAAAATGTGCCGTCCAATCTTTGCGGCCACCGTTTTGTAGGATGCCCAGGACGGGTTCACGTAATCGGCGTGATACCAAAGTGCACCATCGGTCGGGTCGCTGACGACGCCAGCATATGTCAGCCGTGCGACGGTCGAAGCGCGGCGCCACGCATCTGCTTCCACCGGAATATCTTTCTTGCCGTCGCACCACCAGGAAAACTGGCAACGGTGCTTGCGCACTTCGCCGCCCTGGCGGACGACCTCGCAGACGCCGTCTGGGAAGCGCGGATCATTGACGCGGTTCAAGGTCACGGCAGCAACGGCGAGTTGGCCCCGCATCGGTTCCGAGCGGGCCTCCCAATACACGTTCAGCGCCAAACACTGCAGCGCGGCGTCCCGATCGTTATCTTGCGCGTGGACGATGAAATTCTTGGCGTGGACAAACAGCGTGTCGATACCTGGTGTGTCTGAACCATCCTGCGCGGAGGCGTCGGAATGTACGGAATCCGTACTCCAAGTTAAAAGGCCTGCGCTGATCGTAATAAATAACGCCGCGATGGCGGCGTGCTTCATCCGTTTCATGTGTCTCGTTCCCTTGTCTATGCTTCTTCCCAGCTTGAAGCGAGACGACTGTCTAAGATTCCGCGCGTTTTTTCGGCGGTTCACATTTATAGTTAACGTTCCATATAAGGGAAGATAGGATTAGTTCAAGACCTATTGTGCACTGCACAAAATATCCCTTGAATATGTTGCAATGCGGCATCACTTGTAGTGGGATAGTCAAAACACGTAACGTGCTGAAAATTTGGGGGATTATCCATGAAGCCGATCCGAAAGGCCGTTTTGCCCGTCGCAGGACTAGGGACAAGATTTTTGCCGGCGACGAAGTGCATGCCTAAGGAAATGCTGCCGGTGGTCGACAAGCCGCTGATTCAATATGCGATTGAAGAAGCCTATGAGGCCGGGATCGAAGCGATCATGCTGGTCACCGGACGCGGCAAGAACCTCATGGAAGATCATTTCGATCATGCCGTCGAGTTGGAACACACGCTCGAAGCACGTGGTAAATTGAAAGAACTCGACCTGGTGCGCCAGTTCCCGGCACCCAGCAAACTCATGTACACCCGCCAGCAGGCGCCGCTCGGTCTCGGCCACGCCATTTGGTGTGCCCGTGAATTCGTCGGCACCGATCCGTTCGCGGTGATCTTGCCGGACGACTTGGTGAAGTCGGACCCCGGCTGCTTGAAGCAGATGATGGACGCGTATGCGGAGGTCGGCGGCAATATCGTCGCCGTCACCGAAGTGCCGCGCGACCAAACCAACAAATACGGCATCCTGGACGTGGTCGAAGACGACGGCCGGCTGGCCAGCGCTAAAGGTCTGGTGGAAAAGCCGGACCCCGCCGATGCGCCGTCGACGCTGTCGATCATCGGACGCTATATCTTGCAACACGATGTGTTCGCGCATTTAGATAAGAAAGAGACCGGCGCGGGTGGCGAGATTCAGCTCACCGACGCCATCGCGGCAACGCTCGGCGACGTGCCGTTCCACGGTCTGCGCTACAAAGGGCGCCGCTTCGATTGCGGCTCTAAGTCTGGTTTCGTTGCCGCGAACTTGGCCTATGCGTTAGACTGCGAAGACTTGGCCGACGATGTGCGCGCGGAAATCGCTGACATTATCGGCTGATCAGCGACATCAACTTATTGACTCACTGGGGAGTGGGCTGCGGTCTCAAGATTCTGCAATGTGACAAAACCGACCTCGCGGCAGGAACTTCATCGGCCTCCACAAAGTTGATCTACGGCGGCCAGCGAATATTTCGCAAAACCGGTTATGCCGGATGATGTGGTATGGACGTATTCAGGGGTACGACCTTTGTATAACGACGGGGATTCGTCGGCCCAAGATGTCACCCGGAATTATGTGCTTGAGCGCAGCGGCCCCGCCGAGGGTCCTGCGTTGCTGAGTATCTTCGGCGGTAAGATTACGACCTTCCGTCGGCTCGCGGGCGATGCCCTGAAAAAACTCGAAGACTGCTCCTCCGATGCAGGCCCGGAATGGACGCGGGGTGCGACGTTACCGGGCGGTGACTTCGCAACGGACGATTTCGACGTGCTGGTCGATGCCTTGGCTGCAGGGTATCCGAAGTTGGAGGGTCGGCTTTTGCGCCGCCTTACTCGGGCCTATGGGACGCGGACCCGGAAGTTGTTGGGGGACGCCACAGATACGGCCTCGCTGGGAACGCATTTCGGCGATACACTCTATGAACGCGAGGTGACGTATCTACAAACGGCCGAGTGGGCGAACAGCGTAGAATCCGTCTTGTGGCGCCGCTCGAAGCTCGGCCTCAAGATCGGCGATAAAGGCAAAAAGGCGTTGAAAGCCTGGTTCGATAAAAAGAAAACCGAAGCGATGTCGCCGATATCTTAAGTCGACGGCAGATCGAGCGGGGGAGGAATGACATGAGAAAATACATCTTGGCGATTGATCAAGGCACGACGTCATCGCGCGTTTTGATTTTTGATGCGGACTATGGGATTGTTGGTTCGGCGCAACAGGAATTCCGGCAGATTTATCCGGATTCCGGCTGGGTTGAGCATGATCCGGAAGAAATCTGGAAATCGGTCGTCGTCACGTGCCGAGGCGCGATTGCGGACGCCGGCATTACGGCTTCGGATATTGCCGGCATCGGTATCACCAACCAGCGTGAAACAACCGTAGTCTGGGACCGTGCCACGGGCACGCCGATCCACAACGCAATTGTCTGGCAGGACCGCCGCACCGCAGACGTGACGGCTGGTCTCAAAGCCGAGGGGTATGAAGAAACCGTGTCTGCGAAAAGCGGGCTTTTATTGGATCCGTATTTTTCCGGCTCAAAAGTTGCCTGGATTCTCGACAATGTCGCAGGCGCGCGCCAGCGTGCCGACGCCGGAGAGCTTGCGTTTGGGACCATCGATACGTTTTTGATCTGGCGGCTGACCGGCGGTAAACGCCACGTCACCGACGCCACCAATGCCAGCCGCACGTTGCTGTACGACATTAACAAAGGGGATTGGTCGACGACGCTGATGAAAATCCTGCGCGTGCCGCGTCAGATTCTGCCGGACGTCTTGGACAGCGCCGCCGACTTCGGCGAGACACAAGCCGACATCCTCGGCAGTTCGGTTCCTATATTGGGCGTTGCCGGCGACCAGCAGGCAGCAACCATTGGTCAGGCTTGTTTTCAGCCGGGCATGCTCAAGGCGACCTACGGCACCGGATGTTTTGCTGTTTTAAATACGGGCGACAAACCCGTGCGCTCAAAGAACCGGCTTTTGACCACCATCGCCTATCAGTTGGACGGTAAACGGACGTATGCACTCGAAGGATCGATCTTCATTGCAGGCGCAGCGGTGCAGTGGTTGCGCGATGGCCTCGGCATCATTGAAAGTGCCAGCGAAACCGGCGATCTGGCGGCGCTGGCCGAGCACGATGGCGTGTATCTGGTGCCCGCGTTTGTCGGTATGGGCGCACCGTATTGGGACCCGGATTGCCGCGGCGCCATTTTTGGTCTGACCCGGGGCACGGGCCCTCGTGAATTGGCACATGCGACCTTGGAAAGTGTGTGTTTTCAGACCTTCGATCTGACCGATGCGATGCATCGTGACTGGTCGGGGGACAGTGAAACCGTGCTCCGCGTTGACGGCGGTATGGTCGCATCTGATTGGATGCTGCAGCGCTTGGCCGATGTATTGGATGCGCCGATTGATCGACCGAAAATGCTTGAGACCACCGCGCTCGGCGCCGGCTATCTGGCTGGCATGCGCGCAGGTGTGTATGGCGATTTGGCATCTTTCGCTGCAGAGTGGGCCGTCGATCAGCGGTTTGAGCCGACAATGGAGTCCGGCGTTCGTCAGACCCGAATTGCCGGCTGGCACGATGCGGTTCGCCGCACGCTCAGTTCGGGCACTGCACACGGCAGGAGCACCTAAAAATGGTTTTGGACCCAACAGGGCGTCACGAAACCACCGCGCATTTATTGCGGGATGCCATGGCGTTCGTGCTCGCCGGCGGTCGCGGCTCGCGCTTGATGGAATTGACCGACCGCCGCGCTAAGCCGGCGGTTTATTTCGGTGGCAAAAGCCGGATCATCGACTTTGCGCTGTCGAATGCGGTGAACTCGGGCATTCGACGCATCGGTATTGCCACGCAATACAGAGCGCACTCGTTGATCCGCCACATGCAGCGGGGCTGGAACTTTTTCCGGGCTGAGCGGCGCGAGATGCTGGATATTTTGCCTGCGTCGCAGCGCACCGCCGACGGGCAGTGGTATCTGGGCACCGCCGATGCAGTGTATCAAAACATCGACATCATTGAGAGCTATGCGCCGGAATACATCATCATCTTAGCCGGCGATCATATTTATCGCCAAGACTATGGGATCATGCTCAAGCACCATGTCGAGAGCGGCGCGGATGTGACGGTCGGCTGCATCGAACTCGACCGTGCCGAGGCGACCGGGTTCGGCGTCATGCATATTGACGAGAACGACCGTATCAGTGCGTTCTTCGAGAAACCCGCCGACCCGCCGGCGATGCCGGGCAAGCCCGACCGTGCGCTAGCGTCCATGGGGATTTATGTATTTGCCACTAAAACCTTGTTTGAGGTGTTGCGCCGCGACGCCGAGGACTCGACGTCTGATCACGATTTCGGCAAAAACGTGATTCCGTACATGGTTGAAAATGCGAAGGCGGTGGCGCATCAGTTTTCGCAGAGTTGCGTCATGTCCGGTTCGGAGCGCGAACCTTACTGGCGTGATGTCGGCACGTTAGACAGTTTTTGGCAGGCTAACATCGACCTGATGGACCCGGTGCCGGAACTTGATCTGAATGATACTGCGTGGCCGATCTGGACGTATTCGGAATTGACGCCACCGGCCAAATTCATTGGTGCGCCCGGTCCTGTGAACGTGGACCAATCCATGGTATCGGGCGGTTGCGTGGTGCGCGATGCAGATATCTTGAACAGCCTTTTGTTTAGTGGTGTACAGGTCGGTTCGAAAACTCATTTAGAGCGCGCGGTCGCCTTACCGTATTGCGAGATCGGCGATGGTGCGCGGCTGTCCAACGTCATATTGGATCGGGGCGTCGTCGTGCCGGCAGGTTTGGTCGTCGGCGAAGATGCCGGATCGGACGCGGCTAGGTTCCGTCGATCTGAAGGTGGCGTGACGTTGATCACGCAGCCGATGATTGACGCGTTGGAGGCCTGATGCGGGTTTTATTTTGCGCTGCCGAGTGTGCCCCGTTCGTGAAAACCGGTGGCTTGGGTGACGTGGTCGCGGCGTTGCCGCGTGCGCTGTTAGCCCAAGGCGTCGACGTGCGCGTCTTGATGCCGAAGTACCGCGATGCGTTTGCAGACATCGGCGTGACTGAAACCGTCGCCGACTTTGATGCCTTGATAGGCGGCCCGGCCACCGTGCAGGCGGTGCGCGCAGACGGGCTTGAGCTTTTGTTGTTGGATGCGCCGCATCTGTTTGATCGGCCCGGTAATCCGTATGTGCAGGCCGACGGCAGCGATTGGCCCGACAACCATCTACGCTTCGGCGCCTTAGCGCGCGCCGCTGCCGAGGTTGCGACCGGCGCGCTCGAAGGAGATTGGCGTGCCGACGCTGTGCATGCACACGATTGGCATGCCGGATTGGTGCCGTTGTATCTGTCGATGCAGGGCGCAGGCGCGCCGCCGTCGATGATGACGATCCACAATATTATGTATCAGGGTTTGTTCCCGGGCGCGGTACGTACCGATCTCGGCTTGCCCGAGCAGGACTTTACACCGGACGGCTATGAATTCCATGGCCAAGTGGGGTTCCTTAAAGCGGGATTGATGTATGCAGACAAAGTCTCGACGGTCAGCCCGACTTATGCCGAAGAAATAAAAACGGCGGCGTTTGGTTTGGGCCTCGAAGGTGTCATCAACCACCGGGGCGGAGATGTCGTCGGCATTTTGAACGGCATCGATGAAGACGTCTGGAACCCGGCGACCGACCCGCTGATCCATAGCCATTACAAGACGCGAAACACCAAAGCCCGCGCCGCCAATCGCCTCCATCTCAACACGCGATTTGGGTTGACGCCCGGTGATGGTCCGCTGATGTGCGTGGTGAGCCGCCTGACCGAACAAAAGGGTCTTGATCTTCTGCTGGACGCACTCCCCAGTTTTATCAAGGCGGGTGGCAAGCTGGCGTTGCTGGGCTCGGGTGATCCCGTGATGGAGCGGGGCTTTAAGGATGCGGCCATGGCCTATCCGGGTGATGTCGGCACCGTAATCGGTTACGACGAAGCGTTGGCGCATCAACTGCAAGCGGGTTCGGACGCGATCATTGTGCCGTCCCGCTTTGAGCCGTGTGGACTGACGCAGATGTATGGGCTGCGCTATGGCTGTTTGCCGATTGTCGCGCACACGGGTGGGCTTGCCGATACCGTGACAGATTGTGACGCGGACCCAAAAAACGGCACCGGATTTGTTTTTGCGCCGATCACGCAAGCGGCCCTTAGCGATGCGCTGGCGCGTGCCGTCGCGTGCTTTGCCGATGCGCCGCGTTGGCGTGGTGTGATGCGTCGAGCAATGAAACAGGACCTGAGTTGGGATGCGTCTGCGGCCACGTATATCGATATTTACGGCGCCATGCGCGCCGACACGGGGGTCGCCGCCTAAATGGATACGTTTGTCAGTATAACATCGGACTTTGAAATATTGGGCAGCGGCCCGGATGCGCCGACGCTCGGCGCGCATGTGCACGGTGACGGCGTCATGTTTGCGGTGTTTTCGGAAAACGCAGAAAACGTCACGCTTTGTTTGTTCGACGAGACCGACACCGAAATTGCGCGCTTGGATATGCCGGAACGAGATGGTGGCATCTGGCACGGCTTCGTGCCGGGCGTAGACGCCGGACAACGTTATGGCTATCGGGTGCACGGTCCCTATGCGCCGGACGATGGGCACCGTTTCAATGCGCACAAGCTGTTGATCGACCCGTATGCGAAAAGGCTCGCAGGCGACTTCACCGAAAGTCCTGCGCTCTATGGCTACGATCCGACATCGAAAAAGAAAGACCGTTCGTTTTCGTCTTTGGATAGCGCACCGTTTGTGCCGAAGTCTGTCGTGGTGTCTGAGCAACTTGGTGAATCTGTGTCTCGCCCTCTGCATTATTTCGGCGATACCGTGGTCTATGAAGCGCATGTCAAAGGGCTGACACAGAAATTTCCGGACGTAGACCCGACCATCGCCGGCACGTTCGAAGCGTTGGCGGCCCCGCCGGTGTTGCGCCACTTACAAGACATGGGCATCACGGCATTGGAACTTTTGCCGATCCACGCGTTCAAGGATGATGCGTTTTTGTTGAAGCGCGGGCTTCGCAATTATTGGGGCTATAACACGGCCGCCTTTTTTGCACCGGCGACCCATTACATGGGGCCGCGTGGCGCCGACGGCCTTAAGGACACGATTGCGATACTCCGCGATGCCGGGATCGAAGTCATTTTGGATGTCGTTTATAACCACACCGCCGAGGGCGACCATTTAGGCCCGACCATCGGCTTTCGCGGTTTTGATAATACCGCTTATTACCGGCTCGAAGCCGGCGACCCCGCGCGCTACGTTAACGATACCGGTTGCGGCAACACGATAAATGCTGCGCATCCGCAGGTGGTGCAGATGATCTTGGACAGCCTGCGCCACTGGGTCACCGTCTATGGCGTCGCCGGGTTTCGGTTTGATCTCGGCGTCACGCTGGGCCGTGAAGCGGATGGCTTTGATGCCGACGGTCGGTTCATGAGTGCGCTCCGCCAAGATCCGATTTTGAGCAAAGTGAAGCTGATCGCTGAGCCTTGGGATATCGGCCCGGATGGTTATCGCTTGGGCGGGTTCTCAACGCCGTTTGCCGAATGGAGCGATCGCTTCCGGGATGATGTGCGTCGGTTTTGGCGTGGCGACGATGCGACGGCGGCACTGGCGGCGAGGCTTTTGGGTTCCGCCGATGTGTTTGATCAGGGTGCGCGGCGCCCATGGGCGAGCGTGAATTTCGTGACCGCGCACGACGGCTTCACGCTCACCGATGCCGTCAGCTATAAGGACAAGCACAACAAGGCCAACGGCGAAAAAAACCGCGACGGCCATGGCGAGAATTATTCCAGCAACGGCGGTATTGAGGGTGCGACGGAGGATGCCGGTATCCAGGCATCTCGTGATCAGCGCCGGCGCAATATAATGGCGACGTTGTTGCTGTCGCAAGGCACGCCGATGTTGTTGGCCGGGGACGAGGTCGGCAATGCGCAAGGCGGCAACAACAATGCGTACTGCCAAGATAACGAGATCGGCTGGATCGACTGGCAGGGCTTGAACACGTCGTTTCATCAGTTTGCGAAACGCCTGATCCGGCTTCGGCGCACACACCCGGTGCTTCGCCAACCTAGGTTTTTGCATGGTATGCTTCGCGATAGCGATGGCGCGCCTGATGTGCAATGGCTGGCGATGGACGGTGCTGATTTGAATTGGGGTGCATCTGACTTTCGTACCTTTGCCGTTTGGCTCAAAGGGTCAGCGGAAGCACCGATTGAAACGCGCCCGGATGACGAGGCGATTATCGCGGTCAATGGATCGGATGAGGATGCTACCTTCACGTTACCGGACAGTGTGATCTGGCAACGCGCGCTTGATACGGCATCTGCCGAAACTCTGCCCATTGACGCCGCTGGGTCACAACCAATCGCGGCGCAGAGTATCGTCGTGTTCGTCAGCGGAGGCATTGATGACTGACCGTAATGATCATGACGCGCTCGGCGACATAGCGGTCCGTGCAGGCATCTTGTCGGCGTATCACGACTTTTCCGGTGACGAACATTTCACCACACCGGAAACGCGTGATGCATTGCTGGCAGCCATGGGACTTCCGAACACACCCGCTGAAGCGGCGGAATTGTTGGCGGTCTGGAATAGCGCGGCGGCGAGCCGTACGTTGCCGGCGGATATGGTGCTCGAAGCCGATGTGCCGCATCAACTTGAACCCACCGGCGGCGCCACGTCTTGGGAAATTGAGTTCGAGAACGGTGAAGTCATCGCCGGTGTGGACGAAGATGGCGTCAACTTGCCGCCTCTGCCGTGCGGCTATCACCGTTTGTGGCGGGGTCATGAACAAACGTTGCTGATCGTTGCACCCAGCCACGCACCATCGGTTGAAGACCGGGTCGGTGCGTCGCGTATCTGGGGCGCGACGACATCGCTTTACGGTATGACGTCCGGTCGTAACGGTGGCATTGGCGATTATGAGGACTTGGCGCAGACAGCGGAGGCGATGGCGTCCCTTGGCGCTGATTTCTTGGGGACCAATCCGGTGCATGCGTTGGGCGCGCACACGTCGGAAATCAGCCCGTATTCACCATCGCATCGAGGCTTGTTCAATACCCGTCACATCGCCATTGACCGTGCGCCTGAGTTTGAGAATTCTGATGCCGCAAAGCGCTTGTGGCATGATGCTGGCGACGCACTAAAGGCACTTAGAAAAACCGAGTACGTGGATTACAGCGGTACGCATACGATTGCGATGCGGGTGCTGCGTGCGTGCTTTGATACTTTCGAAGAAACCGGCGAGCAAACCGGCAGGCGCGACGCTTTTAATGCATTTCGGTATGCCGGTGGGTCTGCGCTTGAAACGTTTGCTGTTTTTGAATCACTCACCCAAGCCTATGGTCCGGACTCGTCCATATGGCCATCGGAATTGCGTGCGCCGGATACCGACGAAGTTCGTATGTTCGCCGACGCCTATGCGCGCGAAGTACGGTTTTATATTTATTTGCAATGGCTTGCTGATAGTCAGCTCGGCAGCGCGCACAGTCGGGCAAAGGCCGCGGGTATGGGGCTCGGGCTTTATGCGGATTTGGCGGTCGGTGTGCGCGCGGACGGCGCTGAGCCATGGGCGCAGCCGGACGCGTTCAGCGTCGGCGCCTCGCTTGGCGTGCCACCCGATCAATTTAATGCGCAAGGCCAGTCATGGGGGCTGGTGCCGATCAATCCGCATGCGCTGCGCGAATTGGCCTACCGCCCGATGATTGAGACGATGCGCCAGACGATGCGCCACGCCGGTCTGTTGCGCATTGATCACGCGATTGGTTTGATGCGTTGTTTTTGGATTCCTGCAGCAGATGTGCCGGGCGCTTACGTCCGCTATCCGATGGCGGAGATATTGGCGATCATTCGGATCGAAGCGGCGCGCAGCGGATGCGTTGTCGTCGGCGAAGACCTGGGTGTTGTGCCCGACGGCTTGCGCGACACGTTTTCGGTAAACCGTCTTTATGGCTGTGCCGTGATGCAATTCGAACGCGAGCACGATGCCGCGTTCCGCCATCCGCACAATTACCGTCGTGATACGCTGGCAAGCTTCGGCACCCACGACACGCCGACGTTGCAAGGTTATTGGTTGGCCTGCGATATCGACAAGCGGATTGAGCTCGGGCAGTTTTCCGAAGACGACGCAGACCACGCGCGCCAAGAACGTGCAGATGCGCGCACGCGCCTGTTATGGATGCTGAAAGACACGCATGTGTTACCGGACGGCCTTGATCCGACGGCACCACCCGAAGATTTTGGTGTGCAGCTCAGGGTCGCTATGCATGCCGCCCTTGCAGAAACGAAGGCCGAGATGGTGGCGGTGCAGTTGGATGATGCTTTGGGCAGCCCTTTGCAGCCGAATTTTCCGGGCACGGTGGATACCTATCCGAACTGGCGCATAAAAATGCCCTATAGCGTCGAAAAAATTGCTGCACAAAAGCCGTTGGTCGACATTGCCGATGTCATGCAAAACGCAGGGCGCGGTACGGATGCGCACCTGCGCCGCAAACAAGCTTAAGAACAGAATATTAAAAGGTCGAAACATCCGATGCAGATCAAAACCATCCAAACCACGCCGCACCCCGGTCAAAAACCCGGCACGTCCGGGCTGCGCGCCAAGACCAAACAATTCCAGGCGCCGCATTATCTGGAGAACTTTGTGCAGTCGGTGTTCGATTCGACTGGCGGGATGGTGGGGAAGTCTTTGACCCTCGGCGGCGATGGCCGATTTTATAATCGCGAAGCTTGCCAGATCATCTTGAAGATGGCCGCCGCCAACGGTGCCGCCAAAGTTTATGTTGGCCAGAATGGGCTACTGTCGACGCCGGCGGCCTCTGCAGTGATTCGTGAACTGAGGACCGACGGCGGCATGATTTTGTCGGCGAGCCATAACCCGGGTGGCCCCGACGGTGACTTCGGCATCAAATACAATGTGCCCGCCGGTGGCCCTGCGCCGGAAAGCATCACCGGTGCCATCCACGCGCTGAGCGAAAAAATCGAAACCTATAAAATCATCGATGCCGACGATGTCGACTTGACCAAGGTCGGCACGCAAATGCTGGGTGACATGATGGTCGAGGTGATCGATCCGGTCGCGATATACGAAGATCTGATGGCGACGTTATTCGACTTTGACGCCATCCGTGCGTTGTTCGGTTCGGGTTTTTCCATGTGCTTTGACGCCATGAATGCGATCACTGGCCCGTATGCAAAACGCATCATTGAAGGGGCGCTGGGCGCGCCCACCGGCACTGTTGTGAATGGAATTCCGTTGCCCGATTTTGGTGGCCTGCACCCGGACCCTAATCCAGTTTATGCCAAACCGCTGATGGATTTGATGATGGGCCCGGACGCACCGGATTTCGGTGCCGCCTCTGATGGTGACGGAGATCGCAATATGATCGTCGGGCGCGGCCAATACGTGACGCCGTCCGACAGTTTGGCAATTTTAGCCGCGAACGCGCATCTGGCGCCCGGCTATCAGGATGGAATCAGCGGCATCGCACGTTCGATGCCGACCAGTCGTGCCGCCGACCGGGTGGCAAAAAAACTCGGCATCGAAATGCACGAAACGCCGACCGGATGGAAATTTTTCGGCACATTGTTGGATGCGGGCCGTGTTACGATTTGCGGCGAGGAAAGCGCCGGTACCGGTTCTGACCATGTGCGCGAGAAGGACGGGTTGTGGGCGGTGCTGTTATGGCTGAATGTGCTGGCCGAGCGGCGTTGTTCCGTCGCCGATGTGGTGCAGGGGCATTGGCAGACGTATGGGCGAGATTACTACACCCGTCATGACTATGAAGCCGTCGATAAAGACGTTGCCGATGGGATTATCACTGGTATTCGTGACCGCTTGGACAAACTGGCTGGTGCATCTTTCAATGGCTTGGGCGTGGAAAAAGCGCTGGATTTCCGTTATGAAGACCCTATCGATGGTTCTGTGGCCGAGCATCAAGGGCTGCAAGTGTATTTTGACAACGGGTCACGCTGTGTGATCCGCTTGTCGGGTACCGGGACCTCTGGCGCCACGATCCGCGTATATCTGGAGCGTTTTGAGGATGACCCCGTACAGATGGACCATGACCCGCAAGACGCTGTCGCGCCGCTGATCGGCGCGATGGAAGAGTTGGCGGGCATAAAAGAACGGACCGGACGAAAGAAACCGGACGTTATCACATAGGAAACACCCGAGCATTTTAACGCAAGGTCGGCGCGTGCGCCGCCCCTAGAGGAATATGGAACGTATGGATACGTCAATCGATGCCCTGTCCCCAAATGCGAGCGATGGTCGCGCGCAATCACTTCGGGATTCTATTCTTTATCATCTGATGTATTCGGGCGGTGAAGCGATGGTGAACGCCTCCGTCGCCGATTGGCGACTGGCGCTATCGCACGCCGTGCGGGACCGCGTTGTCGGCCCGTGGTTCGACACCGCGAAGAAGGTCATGGGCGAAGATCGTAAGCGGGTTTATTACCTGTCGATGGAATTTCTGATTGGCCGCTTGATCGAAGATGCAATCCTTAACATGGGCCTTGAAGACGAGGCCCGCGAGGCGATGACGAGCTTGGGTGTCGATTATGAAACCGTGATCCATGACGAGCCGGATGCCGCGCTCGGCAACGGCGGGCTTGGCCGGTTGGCCGCATGCTTTTTAGACAGCATGTCGACGGTCGGCATCGCGGCTTACGGCTATGGCATCCGCTATCACCACGGCCTTTTCAAACAAAGCTTTAACGACGGCTGGCAGGCGGAAGAAGCCGAAGACTGGCTGACCCAAGGTCACGCGTGGGAGTTTGAGCGCATGAACGCGGTCATCCCAATCGGCTTTGGTGGCGCGGTCAGCGAAGACGGCGGCAAAGCGACTTGGACGCCGGCGGAAACGGTATTGGCCTGTGCCTACGATACCCCGACGCCGGGCTGGCAGGGGCGTTGGGTGAACACGTTGCGTCTGTGGTCGGCGCAATCGACCGAGGCGTTTAATCTGGAGCCGTTTAACCGAGGCGACTTCATCGGTGCCGCCGCATCCAACGTGGTCGCTGAGACCATCAGCCGGGTATTGTATCCGGATGACACCACCGAGGCTGGGCGTGAGCTTCGGCTGAAGCAGGAATTCTTTTTCACCGCGGCCTCGATCCGCGATCTGATGCAGCGTTTTCTGCGCACGCACGATGATATCCGCCAACTGCCGAGCAAGGTTGCGATCCAGTTGAACGATACCCATCCGGCGATTGCCGGTCCGGAGTTGATGCGGGTTTTGATCGATGAACATGGGCTCGACTTTGACGAAGCCTGGACGATCACGCGCGGCACTTTGAACTATACCAACCATACCCTGATGCCGGAAGCGTTGGAAAAATGGTCGTCGCATCTTATGGGCAACATTCTGCCAAGGCACATGCAACTGATTGAGCGCATCGACGATGCGCACGCACGTGAAGTCAAAGCCGCCGGCAAACGCCGCAGCGATGACGTGTCGATTGTGCACAACGACGAAGTGCGCATGGGCAACCTCGCTTTCATCGGCGCCAGACGCGTCAACGGCGTGTCGCAGCTGCACACAGACCTGATGCGCGAAACCGTGTTCAAGGAACTTCATGAACTCCATCCGGATCGTATCGTCAGTATGACCAACGGCGTCACACCCAGGCGTTGGCTGCGCGGCTGCAATCCGGCGCTTAGCACCTTGTTGGACGAGGTCGCGGGTCCTGATTGGGTGTTTAACCTGGAGCAACTACAAGCTATCAACGGATCCGCCGACGACGCTGCGTTCCGTGAACGCTTCCAAGCGGCGAAACATGCAAATAAACAAGCGTTGGCAAGTTATCTGAAAGAACGTACCGGCATCGACGTCGACCCAAGCGCGATGTTCGATATTCAGATCAAACGTATTCATGAATACAAACGCCAGTTGATGAACATCTTGGAAGCGGCTGCGGTGTGGAATGAAATCCGCGACAATCCGAACGCCGAGATTGCACCCCGCGTGCGCATATTTGGTGGCAAGGCGGCGCCTGGCTATGCTATGGCCAAGCAGATCATCAAGTTGATCAACGACATTGCCAAGACGGTGAACGCCGACCCGGCGATGGCCGGCAGGCTGAGCATCGTTTACGCGCCGAACTATAACGTATCCATGGCCGAACGCCTGATTCCGGCTGCAGATCTATCAGAGCAGATTTCAACAGCCGGCATGGAAGCGTCCGGCACCGGTAATATGAAGCTCGCGATGAACGGCGCGTTGACGATCGGTACGCTGGATGGTGCCAACGTTGAAATCCGCGACCATGTGGGGCCTGAGAATATCTTTATCTTCGGCAAGACCGCTGAAGAAGTACAGGCGACTCGCGATGCGGGCTACGAGCCATCCGCTGCGATTGAAGCCAGCTTGGCGCTGGGCCGTGTTGTAAAACAGATCCGCGACGGCGTGTTCTCGCCCGATGATCCAAACCGCTTCCACGGTTTGTTGGACAATCTGTGTCACCACGATTGGTTTATGGTGGCGGCCGATTTTCAGGCCTACTACGACTGCCAGCGCGAGGTCGACGCTGTCTGGCGCGATCAAGAAATCTGGACTAAGCGCGCGATCATCAATACCGGTTCAATGGGTTGGTTCTCGTCGGACCGGACGGTGCGCGGCTATGCGCGCGACATCTGGAATGCCGAAGCAACATTGTGAGGACGTGTGACTGATATTCGTATCGTCAAAGAACAAGACGCTTATTATATTTCCGAAGGTACCCACAACCGTTTGTGGGAAGTATTGGGGGCGCACCCCGTTGACGTTGATGGCATCGCTGGTACGACGTTCGCCGTCTGGGCGCCGGCTGCGCGCAGCGTCGCTGTCGCCGGTGACTTCAACGACTGGCACGACAGCGCGACGCAACTCGTCACGCACGGCAGCACCGGCATTTGGGAAGCCTTTGTCCCTGGTGCGCATGAAGGCCAGCGCTACAAATTTATCGTCACATCACCTACTGGCGACGTGCAGCCGTGGAAAGCCGATCCTATGGGGTTTGGCTCCGAGCATCCGCCCGAGCAGGCTTCGGTAATTCGTGAACTCGGCGGCTATGGCTGGAAAGATGCAGCATGGTTACAGGCGCGTGCGGATCGGCAAAAAGTTGATGCGCCGATCTCGATCTATGAAGTGCATCTCCCGTCTTGGCGTCGTCGCCCGGACGAGGGCAACCGATCGCTGTCGTACAAAGAACTCGGCGAAGAATTGGTGCCCTACGTCAAAGACCTGGGCTTTACGCACATTGAAACCCTACCTGTTTCGGAATACCCATTTGATGGATCTTGGGGCTATCAGCCGGTCGGGCTTTTCGCACCGACGATCCGCCACGGCACGCTGAATGAGTTTCGTGATTTCGTCGAAGCCTGTCATGCAGCGGACATCGGTTTGATCTTGGATTGGGTGCCGGGTCACTTCCCGACCGATCCGCATGGGCTCGGGAACTTCACCGGCAATCCGGTGTATGAACATGCCGATCCGCGTGAAGGCTATCATCCGGATTGGAACACGCTGATTTATAACTATGGCCGGAATGAGGTCGTGAACTTCCTGATCGCCAATGCGCTGTATTGGTTTAAGGAGCATCACGTTGACGGCCTCCGTGTCGATGCTGTCGCATCAATGCTATATCGCGATTACAGCCGACGCGCCGGCGAGTGGGTGCCGAACGTGCACGGCGGTCGTGAGAACTTGGAGGCGGTCCAGTTCCTCAAACGCATGAATGAAATCGTTTACGGCGAAGACTCTTCAATCATGACCATCGCCGAAGAATCCACCGCCTGGCCCGGCGTGTCGCGTCCGACGTCTGAGGGCGGGCTCGGTTTCGGCTTCAAGTGGAACATGGGCTGGATGCACGACACTCTCGAATATATGAAGTTAGATCCGATCTATCGCCGCCACGAGCATCACAAGATGACGTTTGGGTTGCACTATGCATTCTCGGAAAACTTCGTGCTGCCGCTCAGCCATGATGAAGTCGTACACGGTAAGAAATCGATCCTGGGCCGTATGCCCGGTAACGAATGGGAAAAGTTCGCGAACTTACGCGCGTACTACGCGTATATGTGGGCGCATCCGGGTAAGAAGTTACTGTTTATGGGCTGTGAGTTGGCGCAGGAAACCGAGTGGAACCATGATGGTGAGCTCGCCTGGGGCAGCTTGATGGACCCAAAGCACGATGGCGTGCAGAGATTGGTTCGAGACCTCAATACCTTGTATCGCGACACCCCGGCGCTGCACCAGTGGGATGCGCGCCCTGATGGGTTTGAGTGGATCGAAGGTGATAATCGCGATGAAAGCGTCTACGCCTGGGTCCGCTGGGGGGATAAGGACGCCGCCCCGGTGCTTTGCATTTTCAACTTCACCCCCATTGAGCGCCGCGATAAACGCATCGGCGTATCGGCCCCTGGCATGTGGCGTGAAATCATGAATACCGACGCGGAAATCTACGCCGGCGGTGGCCGCGGCAACTTGGGCGGCAAACAAAGCGCGCCGGTAGCGTCGCACGGTCGCGAACATTCTATCGAGATCACGTTGCCGCCGTTGTCGGGATTGATGTTTGAACTGAGTGCGTAACGCGCGCGGACCTCAGCGAACGTAGAGGAGGCCCATGCTGTCACGGAGTGTGATCGGGCCGCCTAAATAGTCTGAGCCGATGGACGGCGTGCGCAGCGCTACCTTCCAGCCGTCGCCATCAAGACCCGGCACCGGCAATTGTAGCGGGTCGATCTCAGCGACCGGGCCACCTTCCATGTGCGAGACCAGATACACCTGCTTGCCGTCGGGGCCGTTACGAAGCGAGATAAACAGCACCGTGCCGTCGACCGGTTGGCGATAATCGAAATAATCGTTCGGTTTGAAGTTGTCGCGCAGCCATGGGTTTTCCAGACGGAAATTGCGGAGCCCGACACTGAATGAGGTCTGTTCGTCGCTAAGGAGCGGCAAGTAGCCGGTGACGTTGCAGTAATCGTGCATGTCGTCCATCCATGCCCTCGCGATCGCTTTCAGGATTTCGACCGTATACGGGTGCGGGCCGGCGAGCGGCGGGTCCACCTCGTTCAGCAGCTTGGTGATGACGTCCAAATCGTAGTCGGTGACCTCAACCAGGGCCGGCAGAAATTCCATGAACCGCATCAGGCTTTCGCGATCATCGAAACCCATTTCTTTTAGACGCGGGAACGCGGCGGGCATTGAATACGCGTAAGCATCAACCTGCCATTTGAGAGAAATCGATTCTTCCGCAACCACTTTCACGCCATAGCGGTCATCTTGATTGCGGATAAAGCCCCAGCTCGCGCGGGCCGACGCGTTCAAGAAATCCATCGGTACGCCTGGGAATGCGGCATAGGTAATTAACTGTACGGCTGGGTTGTCATAGGCTTTGTCGAGGATTTCCATCCGCGTTTCGCCCAAACGGGTATTCACGTTGAGCTTTGGGTTGATCTGCGTGCCGCGCCTGAGCGTGTCATGGTTGGCGCAGCCGGAAATCCAGTTGGCGCCGTTCTGTACGATCTCTTTGATGCGCCACCACTTCGACAGCCAGAATCCGTACAGGAAGGGCGTGTTGTGTGCGAATGTGAGCGGCCCCCATTGGAAAACATCGTCGTCGCGCTGATTCTCAAGAACGGCGCGGTAGGTTGATGACAACTCCCAGTCTTCTTGCGGCCAGGGGCGCCCGTCTTCAAAAATAAACCATGGGCGATATTGTTTGCCGCCGACGTTTTGCACGATGTCGGCCATGGATTGCAAATATTCATCGTCATGGCGAAGCCGCTCGGCACCAGCGTCCCAGTATTTGAAATCTTGCGCGCCATCGACGCGGACCCCGTCGGCGCCGAAGTTGACCTTGCGACGTTGCATTTCAAGTAAGATCGCGCGCACGATGCCGTGCCGATAATTGATGTTCTGGCCGTACATGTTCGGGCCGGTAAAGAAGTAATGATTCAGCGCATCCAAGCCTTGGTTGTCGCTATGCCCGAAGACGACGTCAAAGATCAGCTTGATTGGTTTGCCCGGAAAATTATGTAGCGCTGCGGCGAGGTCTGCGAGTTCATCTGGACGGCCCGTTTCAAGGATTGCCGGGTTCACAGCACCCATGCCTGAAATGACCACATCGTAGCCCCAGTTTGTGGTGTCGGGGCGGCGGACTTCGACGGTCGTCAGGCTGGCGTCGCCGCCGGTCTCGGTCCAAAAAGCGGGACCAGTTTCGTAGACGGTTGTCGGCTCGACGGGCAATAGCTGCACCGCGTCATAGCCCATAAACACGCGTTCAGCTGCCTCTGGTGCGATGTCGCGGTGAATACGCTCGGCCAAGTGTTCAAAATGGCGGGTCAGGCTGGCCAGCGTGCCGCCCAACGTTGCGGTGGGGACATGGATTTGTAGGATCGAGGTCGATGGCCCGATTTTGTGCGGTGTGCTGTCCGTGCCGTCTTTTAGGTTTTGAAAATATGGGATGTCGCGGCGGTCCCGCTGTAGCGTCTCCATGTCATAATATTCTGCCGGCGCGAAGGCGCCGAACGGCAACGACATGGCGAGGGGGTCATAAATGCGATGCCATGCACCTTCGGCGTCGCGCCACGTCAGCGCGTAAAATGAGCCGACTTCATCACGAATGCCGGGCCACATGCCTTCGACGGCAACGAAGGCGAATGCTTCATGACGGACGACCGGGACCAGACTGCGCTTGAACGGGATCGATTGTCTGGAAACGCTAAGGTCAAGCGGCTCAAGCGGATCTAGAACTTCGAGAAAAATATCGCCGTCCGGAACTCTACGCTCTTGTAGTTCGGGAATCCAAAAGCCTATTTCGCAAAGTTCACCACGTCGGTGCGCGCCGAGTTTACGCGCGATTTCGGTCCCCGCATCGAACAAAGTTTCCGAAGCATCGAGTGTTTCTTTGCACCAGGCTACCAAGGCATCGGTGGCGTCGTCGTGGCGGATGATTGAGTGGTCGGCGGAACCGACGCTGCCGTCAGCGCTCATGCATGAATCCTTTTATATTGCACTGCAACATAAACACAAAGAACCTACCCCGGTCAAATACCGCCCAAAGGCCGGCACCAGACCAAGGTCGGAGTCGCGCGCGGTTAGTGTTTCTTGATCTTATCGAAGACGGCCTGCTGGCCTTCACCCCACGCTTTGATATTGAGACGCTCAACCTTTTCTTTAAGGCGGCGCATGCGGGCCTGGCGTTCTTCCATCGGCATATCCAAAGCCTGATCGATAGCCATGTCCATGGAACGATGCGAGAACGGGTTGGTCAGCACCGCTTCGTCCAACTCAACAGCGGCGCCGGCAAATTCAGACAACACCAAACATGCGTTGCCAAATTTGCGTGCTGCGACAAATTCATGGGCAACTAAATTTAAACCGTCGCAGAGCGGTGTGATCCATGCGGTATCTGCGGCGCGGTAGTAAGAGACCAATTCCGTAAACGGGACTTTTGATCCGATAAACGAAATCGGCTGCCAATCAAAGTTGCCGAAGCGCCCGTTAATGCGCCCGACCGCCTCTTCGATTTCACTTTGGACGCGCTCATAGGCGACCATATTCCGATTCGCCTGCACCGACACGAACATCAGACGTACATGCCCGATCAACTCGGGGCGACGCTCTAATAAGCGCTCATACGCCTGCAACTGCTCAATCCCGCCTTTGGTGTAGTCGGTACGTCCAACCGAGAGAATAAGCCTGCAACCGCCTAGTTCTTCTTTGATGTGAGCCAGACGTTTTTCGGCTTCATCATTCTGTGCGACCTCGCGGATATAGTCGGTGTCGACCCCGACCGGCAGCGCGGACAGTGTGATGTCGCGACCTTGATAGCGGAGTTGCGTGACCACGGTTTCTTCGGACAGTGCCATGCCGTGCGTGGAAAATTCAGTGCGTACGGATTCTTCTTTGACGATCTCACAATCCATCAGGCTGCGTGCGGTAGAGGCAAAGTTGTTCACATAACGTGGAATGTGAAAACCGACGACATCGCAGCACAGCAGGCTGTTGATGATCTCGCCCCGCCACGGCATGACATTGAACATATCGGCGGCTGGGAACGGCGTGTGGTGGAAGAATGCAATCCGAGCCTTGGGCTTAATCTTGCGCAGATATTCCGGCACCAGCCAAAGGTTATAATCGTGAATCCAAACGATGCCGTCGTCGGAAACCTCGGATGCTGCAGCTTCCGCGAACGCCCAGTTCACTTCACGGAAGGTCGGCCAATCCACCGGGTCATAGTTATAGCGTTCCTTGAACGAGTGAAGAATCGGCCACATCGCTTCTTTGGATGTGACGTGATAAAAACTCGTTACCTGTTCTTTGCTGAGGGCTAAGCGTGCGACGCGATATTCGCCAAAGCTGTCGTTGATGGTGACGACCCGTTCGAAATCCGGTTGTTCTTTATCCGATTGCTTCCATGCCACCCACGAGCCGCCGTCAGCGCGCCCAAAAAAACTTTTGAGGGTCGGCACGATGCCGTTGGGGCTGGCGTTATCCCGGTATTCGATCTTCCCGTCGACCTCGACTTCTTCATAGGGTTGGCGGTGGTAGACGATGACCAGATCAGACGACATTTTAGGGGTCTCCATTGGTGGAATACATTTTCAAAGCTTTAATGGCTTCGGCAATGCCGGCGCAGCCGTGGCCGCGCGCATGATGAACGTTGTCTTTGCCGCCGAGCTTGTTGAGCAAGGCCGGTTCGCTGTTGCCGACGGCGACGCCTTTCAGCCCGGTCTCGAACAGCGACAGATCGTTCATGGTGTCACCTGCGACCAACACGGTATTCGCATCGTGTTCGAGCCAATCAATCAGGCGCAGCAGCGATGGCCCTTTGCTGATGCCCTTAGGCAGGACATCAAAAAAGCGATCATCCGATATTAATGCATCGAAGCCCATCTGCTGCACGGTTTCAAGGGCAGCGGGGTGAAAGGTGTCGGGATCGTAGTGATAACTCATGCGATAACGGAACGGCGTTTCTTGTGGCGTTAAGCCCGGTGCTTCCTGCAATGCATCACGCACTTTTGCCCCGGCGTCGTTCCAAAGCGTGGCGATTTCGGATTCCAGCGGCGGCAATGGACGCACTCGCATGTCATTGTCGTCGATCTCGTCATGCACTTGGGCAATGGTGGTTCCAACATCGCCGATGACGAAATCGGGCCATGGCACAGGGGTTGTTGTACATAATTTCTGAATGAAAGGCAGATCGCGGCCACTGACGAAAATGAGGCCGACATCATCGCGATGGTCGTCGATCCAGCGATATAGCGCCAAACGCGCCTCTTCGTCGCCGCCTAGGAACGTGCCGTCTAAGTCTGTTGCTAGCACAAATTGCTTTTGCGTCTTAAAACCTGATGTGTTCATGACCCCTGATGTCGCCGCGAAACAATACGCCGATGCCCCATTTTATTTTTTGTCCGAACGCTAAACGTTCGGTGTGAGTCGCGGAATTGTGTAAACGTGACAGGCAATCCCTCTCTGTACTATATGGTGCGTTGCAGCATATTTTCAACGCTGGCTCGGGATTAAGCCCGTTTTTCTTTGTAGTTACAAATGGATGCCAAAATGCAGGTGGGGCATTTCGGCGCCCTGGCGCGGCACACATGCTTGCCGAAATCGAGCAATTTCATGTGCCCGTTCAGTTTAGCCCAAGGTGGTGCACGGGCATCAAGATCGCGCGCCGTTTCGGCTTCGGACTTCCCAGACGCCAGCCCGACGCGGTTACAGACTCGGTGTACATGGGTGTCGACTGCGATCACCGGTTCGCCATAGGAGAACAGCAGCATGATGTTCGCGCATTTGCGCCCGATGCCGGGCAATGCCATCAGCCCGGCGCGGTCTCGGGGAATCTTGCCGTCGTGAAGATTCAGTACGGCGCGGCAGAGCTTTTTCAGGTTCCGGGTCTTCATATTATAGAGCCCGCACGGCTTGATCGCTACGGCCACCTCGGCGTCGCTGAGCGCTAAGATCGCAGCGGGGGTGTCGGCGCGTTCAAACAATTGGGTTTTCGCTTTTAAGGTATTGGCATCCCGGCTTTGCGCTGACAGCAAGCAGCCGACCAGGGCGCGAAACAGGTCGATATCTTCTTTCACCGTGGGCGGGCGTGCGGCATCGCTCGGAAAAAGCGCTTCAAGCCGTTCGAAAACGGTCTCAATCTGTTTTGGTTTCAGCGGTGACGTCATGTATTTGAATACGCATGTAACTGCCGGCTGGATTGCTTTCGCGCCAATGCACGGTCGTCGCCCTTGCCATTCAACGATATTCGTTGGAAAAACGGGCCTTAGCGGGCTACGGTCCGCCGACATTTATAATCAAGAGAGCCCGCACGTCCCATGAAAGCATCGCAAATCGGCCTTCAGATTCTTCGCGAAATGCCCTCCGACGCCGACGATCTGGCGCACGCGTGGTTGTTGCGCGGCGGCTATATCCATCGTCACGCCGCCGGCATTTATTGCTTCACTGGGATGATGTATCGGGTCGAGCAAAAGGTTTCTAACATCGTCGCCGAAGAAATCACCCGCTTCGGCGGTATGCAGGTGCGCCTGCCGATTCTGCAAAGTGCCGAAATCTGGGAACAATCCGGGCGTTGGGCGGTGTATGAAAAAGCCAGTCTGATGTTCCAGTCCACGGACCGCAAAGGTCGCCTGTTCGGCCTCAGCCCGACGGCCGAAGAAGTGGTGTGTGACTTGGCGAAGCATTTGATCCGCAGCCCGGCACAGATGCCGCTGAATTTGTTTCAGCAAAACCACAAGTTTCGGGATGAACTTCGTCCCCGTTCGGGTCTGTTGCGGTCGCGCGAATTCATCATGATGGATGCGTACAGCTTCGATTTGGACGAAGAGGGTCTTGATCTTTCGTATCGCAAGATGCGCCAAGCGTATCATGCGATTTATAAAAAGTTGGGCTTTGAATACATCGTCGTGCAGGCAGACTCCGGCGCCATTGGTGGCTCGGCGTCCGAAGAGTTCATGGCCACCAGTGCCGCCGGTGAAGATACTTTGCTGTTCAGCGACGGCTACGCTGCAAACCTCGAGCGCGCGATTAGCGAAGCGCCGACCGCCGTACCGGGCCCCGACGGCGAAATGGAAATCATCGCGACGCCGGATTCCGGAACCATCAAAAAAGTCGCCGATTTCGTCGGCGTGGATGCGTCGGCTGTGCTGAAAACCTTGGTGTTTGATCTGATCTATAATGACCGGTCTGAGCCGATTGTGGTGCTGATCCGTGGCGACAGCGACGTCAACGCGGTCAAGCTTGCGAACCATTTCGGCGCCATCGCGGCGGAGCCGTCGGACGCTGAAACGGTGACCAAAGTCACCGGGGCTGCGCCGGGTTACGTCGGGCCCATCGGCATGACGCCCGGTGTGCGGATGATCGCAGACAAGACCCTCGAAGGTCTGACCAGTGTGGTCTCCGGCTGTTGTGCGCCTGAAAAACATGCGGTGCGCGCCAAACCCGGCCGTGATTTTGAGATGCCCGAGATCACCGACCTGCGCATGGCGCGCGTCGGCGAAATGGGGCCCGACGGCACCGTGCTTCGTGACTGCAAAGGCATCGAGATCGGGCATATCTTTAAGCTCGGCAGCAAGTATTCCGAAGCCCTCAACGCCGGCGTCACCGACTCTGAACAAAAATTCCGCAACTTCCAAATGGGCTGTTACGGCATCGGCACAACGCGCATTCAACAAGCGATGGTCGACCAGAACTGCGATGCCGAGACCGGTATCAAATGGCCAGTGATCATCGCGCCGTTCCATGCGCACCTGATCCCGGTCAAGGCGGACGACCCTGAAATGATGGGCGCCGCCGAGGCGATGGCCGCGCAACTCGAAGCGCAGGGCTGCGAGTGCATGATCGACGACCGTAAAGGTTCGGTCGGCTCCAAGCTGAAAGACAGCGATATCCTCGGTCTGCCGCTCCGTGTCGTGTTCGGCCGTGATCTCAAAGAAGGGAAGGTGGAAATCTATAACCGCCTCACCGACGAAAAAGACATCGTCAGCCTCGACGAGGCGACCAAACGCCTTGCCGATTTCGTCACCGCTGAAATCGCCGCCGCCAACGCGCGACGCGACGCCGTCGTCGCAGAAGGGGTATAAGGTTTGGCCACGTCATTTGCACATGGGAGCACACATCAATGAACATCCGTATGGACGGGCGCGTGGCGTTAATCACGGGTGGAAGCCTTGGGCTCGGCAAGGCGATGGCCGAAGCGTTTGCGGCAGCGGGGGCGAGCGTTGCGATCGTCGCACGTCGTCCTGAGGTGTTGGCTGAGGCGAAGGCGGCGATTGAGGCTGTGGCCGACGGTGGTGCCAAGGTATGCGCCGTGGCTGCCGACATTCGCACGGACGCGGAATGCCAGCGTGTGATCGACGAGGCGCAAGCCGCGCTCGGCCCCATCGATGTGTTGGTCAACAACGCCGGTACGTCCAGGCGCGGACCATTTCTAGAAATCGATGACGCCGCCTGGCAAGACGATCTGGACCTAAAGCTTTTTGCCGCGATCCGGCTGTCGCGTTTGGTTATTCCGGGTATGCGGGAGCGCCGTTGGGGCCGGATCATCAACGTGCTGAACGTCGGCGCGAAGATGCCGGGAGCCGAAGGCGCACCGACGGCAGTCAGCCGGGCGGCTGGCATGGCATTGATGAAAGTGCTGTCCAACGAAAACGCTAAGCACAATGTGCTGGTCAACAGCCTGCACGTCGGCAAAATTCGCTCCGACCAGTGGGAGCGTCGCCATGAGGCCGACACGCGCGGTCTGACACTGGATGAATGGTACGATGAAGAAGGCAAAAGCCAACCCATGGGCCGCTTGGGCCTGCCCGAAGAGTTCGCCGCCATGGCGTGCTTCTTGGCATCCGATGCCGGGTCGTACATTACAGGGGCTGCGATCAACGTTGACGGCGGGCTCTGTAAAGTCGGGTGATTCGTTAGGCGACGACCCGGCGCCGCGAAAGTCGCCAGAACGCATGTAGCGTAATCGCGCCGAGGACAACCGCTCCGCCGATGAATGTCTGCGCATCGGGTCGCTCATCGATCACCCACCATACCCAAAACGGGCCGAGCACGGTCTCAACGAGCATCAACAAGGCCACTTCGGGCGCCGGCACGGTGCGAGGCCCAAGGGTAATCAGACCGAACGATACCGGCAGCACAATTAATCCCATGATCAATATCAAGATGAATTGCGTGCCCTCGGGGCTGCCGGCGCCGATTAATGGTTGTGCGAAAGGTGCGGCGAGCATCGCCGAGATCAAACCGCCCAGTGCCGTCGCCGGGATCATATTGTGTACTTTAACCCGGCGGATGACGGTAAAGCCTACCGCCAACGACAATGCCGTGATCACTGCACAGAAATCGCCTAAGGCGGTGCCGGCTTGAATGCCGCCGGATACGACAATCGCAACACCGACGATTCCGGCTGCGATGGCTGCCCATGTTGGCCCAGCGACGCGTTCGCGCAGAAATAGCACCGACAATAAACCGGCAAACAGCGGGCCGGCGGCAAGAATTACCAACACGTTAGCGACTTTGGTGTTCTCAATCGCAATCACGAAAGAAACCGCGTTGACCGCATAAATGATGGCGACCACCAGCCCGACCATTCCCAGCGCCTTGATTTCACGGACCGCGTATCGACCACGCGCGGTAAAGAACACCACCATCAAGGCGATCCCCATCAACAGGCCGCGCGAAAACGTCATGGTCCACGGATCGGTATCAATGAGCCGCATTAAAAGCGTATCGGGGGTCAAAACCAACACGCCGAACAACGTCAGCGCAAATCCGCGACGATGGGTTATGGCATTATCGGCCTCGGTCATCTCAGGGCTCTCCAATGATCAATATGCCAAAACCAACGTGTAAACGGTGCTGTATAGGATTTAGGCGCTGACGTGTTGATTTATTCTTGTTCGGCGAACGCCGGCAAATGGTATGCGATGGCGGCTTCGGCGTCTTCAAGGCCGTATTCCATAAGTGGCGGCGGTGCCGCGCCGGCCAATACCGTAAGTACGGCATGAACGGCGTTTGAAAGGCTTTCCGTGTGGTACCCGCCTTCAAGCACCATCGCAATACGGCCTTCGCAATGTCTATCTGCAATTTTTTGCATGATATCGGTAAAAGCCGCGAAACCGGCGTAACTGACGTTCATGGCCAGGTCCAACCGATGCGCGTCAAACCCAGCCGAAACCAGGACCAGATCCGGCTTGAACCAATTTGCAGCGGGGATGACGATCTCATTCATCGCCTTCAGCATCACCGCATCGCCGGTGCCGCCCGCTAGGGGAATATTGATCGTCGTCCCTTCACCAAGACCGGCGCCGACCTCTTCAAGATGGCCCGAGCCTGGATAAAATGGCGATGCCCTGTGCATGTCTATGAATAGCGTGTCCGGGTCCGACCAGAAGATATCCTGGGTGCCGTTACCGTGATGTGCATCCCAATCGAGAATCATCACTTTCTTTAATCCGAGCGCGGATTGTGCGTGCGCAGCCGCGACCGCGACGTTGTTAAACAGACAAAACCCGCGCGCGCGCACGGGTTCGGCATGATGGCCGGGCGGTCTCACAACGGCAAATGCGCTGTCTGCCTTCTTGGCAGCCACGGCCTCAACGGCTTTGATGGCACAGCCGGCGGCAACCTCGGCCGCTTCGACGCTGCCGGCTGAAACGGCGGTGGTGTCGGTATCGAGCCAGGCATTTTGTCCGCGCAGGCTATAGATATCGTCTAAATATGAGGTCGTGTGTACACGCGACAATTGTTCGCGTGTTGCCACCGCACCGCGCGCAATGCGCACGCCGGGGATCGGTTTTTGATCCAATAGGTCCTTGATCGCGGTTAGGCGTCCGGGATGTTCCGGATAGCTCCACTTAGCGTCAAGGCCGCGCAATATTTCGCGTACGCGGCGTTCCAAGCGACCGGGCAGGAACGGCTCTTCGACCTCTGGATTGTGGCCGAGCATCCTTTCGTCATATAAAACCAGTACGTTCTTTGCGTCGCTCATCAATCGTCCTCATGTTCTGGAATTTGTTCCGATGTTGCTAAGCGATTCAAAACATCTGCAACCGGCGCTGCCGCGCGCACACCGGTTGTTTTGAAGCCCAATCGCGACCACGTCGCTTCAGCTTCGATGTTCGTTGTCGCATATTCCAAAATCAGATCATCAATGCCGTTTTCGGACGCAAACGTCACTAGGTCACGGACGATGGCTTTGCTGATACCAAACTGGCGTGCCTCTGGCTCAACCCATAAGTCGTCGATAACGGCATATGAGATACCTTTTCGTTCGGGATTTTTCCACATGTCATCGACGTGCCAAAGCGCAATATCGCCCATCGCCAGCAATTTTGTCCCAGGCCCTGAATCGGCGACCAACAGTTTGCTGAAGCGGTTGCTCATCAAATCATCAAGCCGTGCGGTGAGTTCCTGATGGCCCTTTGCATTGAGCTTCAAGATACTCGGGTCAACGCCGGCGACGTGCGCGTCCAGTTTCAGCAAAAAATCGATAAGGCTTGGTTTGTCATTCTCGGTCGCATCGCGAATGGTATGCGTTTTGGTGATTGAGGTCTCCTGTGCCTGAGGTATATCTAATCAATTATCGGCATTGATTCAAATGCACCCTCCGGATCATATCGCATTACGCAAAGGAGATACGTGTGAAACTGTATTACGGAAAAACATCCCCCTATGTACGTAAGGTTTTGGTTGCCGCCATCGAATGCGGGTTGGAGGCGCAGATCACACGCGAAGAAATTCTGCCGTGGGAACCCGACACGACATATGCGGAGATCAACCCCTTAGGCAAAGTTCCGGCGCTTGTGACCAACAGCGGTCAACTTCTTTACGATAGCCGGGTGATCGTCGAATACCTGGACAGCCTTCACGACGGCGCGAAGCTGATCCCTGAGGGCTCGGCGCGGTTTGAAACGTTCCGTATCGCCAGCCTCGGCGACGGTATGATGGAAGCGATGATCCTTCTGTTCAGCGAATTGCAGCGCCGCCCCAGCGAACTGCATTGGCCGTATTGGGATGATCGTATGCGGACAAAGGTCATCCATGCGCTGGATCAATTAGAAAAGGACGCCGCCGGATTTGATCCGGAAAAACCCGACCTGGCGCAAATCACCGCAGCGGTGGGGGTTGCATGGATGGCATTCAGAGAGAGTATCCTACACATCGACTTCAAAGCCGGGCACCCACGACTTGCTGCATGGTTTGAGGCATTTTCCGCCCGCCCTTCGATGCAAAACACGATTCCTGTCGCGCACTGACCAACTTCGACATAAGGTCAATTAATATGCCAATAGATAAGAATGACGCTGTAAACGATCTCGTCGTGTTGGAAGTTTTTTCCGATTACGTCTGCCCTTGGTGCTATTTGGGGGAAGGCCGGATCAAAGATATTGAGAAGCGCCTGAACGTCGAGGTCAAACGCGTGCACTTTCCGTTGCATCCAGAAACGCCGAGCGAAGGCCGGAAGCTCGAAGATCTGTTCAGCACTGGTCCGGAAGAGATCGCGGCTAAAAACATCCGTATGCGGGGCCTGATGGAAGCCGACGGTTTGCTGTATACGGATCGTACACACACATATAATAGCCGTCTGGCCCAAGAAATCGGCGCATGGGCAGATACACAAAAGCCAACGCGCAATATCCACGATGCGTTTTTTCACGCATATTTCGTCGACCGCCTCAACATCGGTGATCCAGACGTGATATTGAAAATCGTCGAAGATTGCGGCCTGGATGTCGAAGAAGCCAAGCGCGTGCTGTCTGATCGTACATTCAAAGACACAGTCGATGCCGATTGGGCGAAGTCACATCAATACGGTGTCACCGGTGTGCCGACGTTTGTCGCCGGTGGTCGCGGCTTGGTCGGTGCGCAGCCTGTTGACGCGATTGAGCATTTGCTTGCCGAAGCGGGCGCCCATCCTCTATGACTTCGCCGTCTGTCGATGGCAGACACCAAGCATGTGCGTATTGATCTGAAACTCCTGAGCGTTTGTAGGTTTCAATAATCACGCCCGCGCGGCTGGAACGTCGGCGCGCATGTCTGTTTACATAGGCTCGGTATAGATGCCGTCGCCTGTGCCCCTCATGTTATCTGTATGGAGACAGCGATGCATTGGCTGCACGATTTAAAGCAGGATTGGGTTGGTAATGTCCGCGCTGATCTGCTGGCCGGATTGGTTGTTGCTCTTGCGCTGATCCCCGAAGCCATCGCGTTTTCGATCATCGCTGGTGTTGATCCGAAGATCGGCTTGTACGCATCGTTCTCCATCGCCGTGATTACGGCCATCGTCGGTGGACGTCCTGGAATGATTTCGGCCGCAACGGCGGCAACGGCAGTGGTGATGGTGACGCTCGTGCGCGATCATGGTCTGCAATATTTGCTGGCGTGTACGATTCTCACTGGCGGTATTCAAATCGTCGCCGGATATCTGAAGCTCGCACGGATGATGACGTTTGTGTCTCGCTCAGTGATGACGGGCTTTGTGAATGCCCTGGCGATCTTGATCTTTATGGCGCAACTACCCGAACTGATAAACGTGCCGATTCTGACCTATGCGCTGGTGGCGCTTGGGTTGGCGATCATTTATCTGGTGCCGCTAGTGTTTAAGTCGATCCCGTCACCGCTGCTTTGCATCATCGTCGTGACGTCACTGGTATGGTTTTTCGATCTTGATCTGCGCACCGTCGGCGATATGGGCGCGCTGCCGGATACGCTGCCGATATTCTTGTTTCCGGACGTGCCTTTGAATTTTGAAACCTTGATGATCATCTTGCCGTATTCTCTGGCGGTGGCGGCGGTCGGTTTGCTTGAAAGCATGATGACCGCGCAGATCGTCGACGAATTGACCGACACGACGGGCGACAAAAACCGCGAATGCATCGGCCAAGGGGCCGCGAACTTGGTCACCGGCTTTTTCGGCGGTATGGCCGGTTGCGCGATGATTGGCCAATCCATCATCAACATTAAGTCTGGCGGACGGGGGCGGCTGTCGTGCTTGTTTGCCGGTGTCGCATTGCTGTTCATGATTTTGGTGCTGGGTGATCTGGTCAGCCAGATACCGATGGCGGCATTGGTCGCCATCATGATCATGGTGTCGATCGGCACGTTCAACTGGACATCAATTAAGAATCTGCGTGAACATCCGCGTTCGTCATCCATCGTGATGCTGAGCACGGTGCTGCTGGTGGTCTATACCCATAACCTCGCCATCGGTGTGTTCTGCGGCGTGTTGCTGTCGGCGCTGTTTTTTGCCGCCAAGATCGCACAGATTTTCCGCGTCACCAGCACGCTGTCCGACGACGGCAGAGCGCGCACTTATGTGGTCGAGGGCCAAGTATTCTTTGCCAGTGCGGAAGTCTTCGAAGCCTCATTCGATTACCGCGAGGCCTTGGATCGGGTCGTCATTGACGTCAGCCGCGCCCACATTTGGGATATTTCGAGTGTTGCCGCCGTTGATATGGTAACTCTTAAATTCAGGCGCGAAGGCACGCAGGTTGAAATCGTCGGCATGAACGAAGCGTCTGTAACGATTGTCGATAAACTCGGGATCAGTGATAAGCCCGGGGCATTAGATAAGCTGTTGGGGCATTAGGGGGGAGGCGTCGATGAAGATCATCGCGTTCGTTGATGGATCAAACTATTCGCAAAGTGTGTGCGATTATGCCGTTTGGGCGGCGCAAGGCCTGCCAGCGGATGTGGAGTTGTTTCATATCTTGGGCCGCCGCTCGCGCACCGCAGAGCCGGCGGATTTGAGCGGCAACCTCCGCTTTGGTGAGCGCACCGACTTGTTGGATCAGCTCTCCAAAGCTGACGAGCAATGGATGCAGCTTGCACAGGCCCGTGGTCGCGCCGTGCTCGACGATGCGGTGGCGCGGATCACCCAAAAGACGGATCAATCGGTGACGATGCGGCTTCGCCACGACGATTTTGTCGCTACGCTGATCGACTATGAAAAAGACGCCGAGATGGTGATCGTCGGCAAACGCGGCGAAGCATCCGGCTTTGCACGCGAGCATTTGGGCTCAAACCTTGAGCGCGCCTTGCGCAGCGCTGAAAAACCCGTGCTGGTGGCGAGCTTCGAATACAAGCCCATCGACACCTGCTTGATTGCCTATGACGGCGGCAAAAGCATCGGCAAATCCCTCGACTTCATCTGCGCAAGCCCGTTGTTTAAGGGCGTGAAGTTTCATCTGTTGTTGGTCAGTCGCGGTGACGCGGCGGCTGAAGCAAAAGTGCAGGCGGCGAAAAGTCGCCTAAAAGGTGCCGACATCGACGCCGAGGTTATTATCCGCGACGGGCATGCCGAACACGTCATACATGATGTTTCGTTGGAGATCGGCGCAAACTTGCTGATCATGGGCGCGTATGGGCATAGCCGGGTACGGAATTTTATCATCGGCTCGACGACCACCGCTGTGGTCCGCGCATGCCGCATGCCGTTGTTGATGTTCCGTTGATGTTGGCTACGCGCTGACGCTGCCGTCGAACGTTTGATAGTCGGCGAGCGTACCCAAATCCGGCGTCATGCCAAGCCCGGGAGCGTTTGGAATCATCACCATTCCGTCTGCGACCACGGGCCAGCCCGGCAGCATTTTCGTGCGCAGCGGGTTCGGATTGGCATCGATTTCGAGCATCCCGTCACCTCCCGCCGCTGCCAAAATGTGCGCCGAAGCCAATAAACCGATCCCGGCCCCTAAGAAGTGCGGGCAATAGCGCCGTCCCGCCTGGATAGCCCGTGTCGCGACATCATAGCAGCCGCTGACGCCACCCCATTTCGCGGCGTCCGGCTGTATAACGCCGAGTGCGTCGTCGTTGATGGCAGCCTCGAAGGCGAACTCACCCAATAGGTTCTCGCCGCCCGCCAGCGGCATGTGCGCCGCCTTGGCTAACGCAGCCCAATCGGCTTTCGGGGCGTCGACACGGATCGGCTCTTCCAGCCAGGTCAGATCGATATCCTGGATCGCTGTCACGAAGGTTTTGGCTTCGGACAACGTCCATGCTTGGTTGGCATCGGCCATCAATTTTTCGCCCGGTCGCAACGATAGCTGAAGCGCCCGGAGTTTCGCCCCGTCGCTAGCCAGATCAAACCCGACCTTCACCTTAAAAGCCCGAAAGCCGGCGGCGCGGGCATCGGCGATCATCTGGGCACCGTCATCAATCTGGATGCCGCTGGCGTACGCCGGCGTCTGTAAAGGTGCAGCATTGTTTAATGCGCGGCACAACGGCAGTTCGGCTTTCCGTGCCATCAAATCCCAAAGCGCGATGTCGAGCCCGGCGATGGCTTGTGCGAAAGGGCCCGGCTCTGCCGTCTGTAGGACTTTAATTTCAGTTTGTTGGCTGAGCGTCCGGAACATCTCGGGCGCCGACGTCCACGTTTGTGCAAACACCAACTCGGCGATGTCTTCAAGGATCAGCCGAGCGCGATGCTCGGCGCCGGCAGCCGGCCAATTGCAGAATACTTCGCCGTAGCCCTGGATGCCGTCGTCGTCGGTCAGGCGCACCAGCACGGCGGGGCGATCCTGCATGGTCCCGAACGAGGTGCGTACCGGACGCTGCAACGGGACGCGATACGCCCACGTGTCAATGCGCTGCAGCGTCACCACAGCTGGCGTTACTCTTCTTCGAGGGTCAGCAGCCGATTCCGACGTTCTTTTAGGCCGGTGCGGATCAGGGCGGCGACGGTAATTGCGGTCAACGTCCAGAACACCCATGTAATTGGGCTGCGGAATAAAATGTCACCGGACCCACCCGACATCAGCATCGATTGGCGGAAGTTGTCTTCGAGCAGCGGCCCCAAGATAAATGCGATCAGGAATGGTGCGGCCGGCACATTCAGCCGCAGCATGATATAGCCGACCCAGCCCACCGCAAACATCACACCGATATCAAAGATGGAGTTGTTGACCGCATAGACGCCATACACACACAACACCATAATGCCGGGAAACAGCAGCGACGACGGCACATCAGCGATGAAGCGGAACAGCCGGATCGCCACCGAGCCGACGCCGAGCAAGAAGACTGAGCTCAAGATCAGCCCCATGAACAGCGCATAAACGATGTCGCCGTTGGTCGCGAACAGCATCGGGCCAGGCTGCAGGCCGTGGATCATAAACGCGCCGATGATGATTGCGGTAATGATGTCGCCGGGCACGCCAAGCGCCAACAGCGGGATCAACGTCGCGCCGCAGACGCCGTTGTTGCCGGCTTCGGATGCAGCGACGCCTTCGATTTCACCTTTGCCGAAGTTATCCTTGTTTTTGGAATTGCGACGCGCTTCGGAATAACTCAAGAACGCCGATGGCGCTGCGCCGATACCGGGGATCGAGCCCAAGATGACGCCGATCACGCTGCCCCGCAGAATTGAACGGAAGCAATGACGATACTCGGCAAACGTCACATGGCGGTCGCCGAGTTGTCGAACTTTGGTTTCTTGATTGCGGGGTTTGCGGGCGTATTCGATGATTTCGGGGATAGCAAACAGGCCGATCAACACGGCAATAAAGTTCAAGCCGCCCATCAGGTTCGGCTCACCAAAAACGAAGCGGTCGGTACCGTACACAAGGTCCAGGCCGATGGTTGCCAACAGCAAGCCCATACCCGCCGAGATCAGGCCTTTCATTAGATTGTCGCCCGATACGCCGGCGATGATCGTGAGCGAGAACAAGATCAGCGTAAAGAATTCCGGCGGCCCGAAGCTGAGCGCGAACGATGCCAACCAGCCTGCAAATAAAATCAAAGCCAGGTTCGAAATCATATCCGCTGTGCACGATGCATACAGCGCCATACCGAGTGCCTTACCTGCTTGGCCTTTTTCCGCCATCGGATAGCCGTCCAGCACGGTGGCCGACGATGCTGGTGTGCCCGGGGTCTTGATCAGGATGGCTGGGATCGAGCCGCCGAAGATGCCGCCCTTATAGACGCCTAGCAAAAGCAAGATGCCTTGGATTGGGCTCATCGCAAACGTGAACGGCAAGGTCAAGGCAACGGCCATGGTCGCCGACATACCGGGAATTGCCCCCATGATGACGCCGACGACCACGCCGATGAACAGCGAAATAATGCTCGACCATTGGGCGACCAAGGCAAACGCAGACGGCGCATAATCGATAAAACTCATGATGACCTCAGTGACCTCAGATGGAGCTTAGGGTAGACGAAAGAAATCGGGTTGCGGGATCGGCACGCCTGCGACGTGATCAAAAAATCCATAAAGCAACAGCGGCAACACAATGGCGATGATCGCGGCGGCCACTTTGCGCGGCAATCCAATCACGACCATGAAGGCAACATAGGCCAGCACCGATGCTAAAATCATCCCGAGGTACGGCAACAACACGTAATAGACCACCATCAAAATCGCCACTAAGGCGATCCGCATGTTGCCGCCGGGTACGTCGTCGTGCTCTTCGGGGATCTGCAGTGGGCGCGTCACAAAATAATATTGAATCAACAAAATGGTCCCGCCGATGCCCAAAAGGGCAGCGACGATGTACGGCCAAAAATCCGGAGAAAGAACAAGTTTGCGAACGTTGCTGGGTGTAATGACCCAAGTCGGAATCAAAAATTCGATCAAAAACAGCGCAAACGCCAACATCCCGACGCCGAGCCATATTGAAGTGTGAAGCCGCAGCATTGCAGACCCCTAAATGGAAAAACGAAAACCTCTACGACACGTGCACGAAATGGGCGACCTCATCCGAGGCCGCCCACAATCGTACGCTTACTTAATGCGCATATCCAAGTCTTCAACGAGCTTCCGGAACGTATTGTACTGTGCCCGGATGAAATCGTTCGACTCTTTCGGGTCCATCAGACGGATCACCGAGCCGCGCTTGGTCATGGCGTCCAAGAACTTCTGATCGGACACCGCCGATGCGAGCCAACCGCGCCATTTCGCCGCAACGTCTTCAGAGATACCGGCTGGGCCGCCGATACCTGTCCAACCAACCAGTTCTTCCAATTCCGGGTGGCCGAGCGAACGTGCGGTCGGTGCATCAAAGCCCGGAACCGGGTCTTTTGTGGTCACGACCAGCGGACGCAATTGCTTGTTGGCAACGAAGCTGGCGAGTGCCGACGAGTTCGTACAGATGAAATCTACCGTTCCTGAAAGCACGGCTGTTGCAGCTGCCCCGCCGCCTTTCAACGGAATGTGCGTCACGGCTTCGGTGGCCTTTTCGACGCCGAACTTGGAAATCGCCATGATGCCTGCGATGTGCAGAAGCGAGCCCACGCCCGAAGACGAAAAGCGAACCTTGCCGGGATCGGCTTTGATTTTGGTGATCAGCGCGTCCATCGTCATGATGTCGGATTCCATCGACACGGCGCAGACCACCGGGTTGATTTCGTAAACGCCGACGAACGAGAAATCGTCCAACGTATAAGGCAGCGTTGCCTTCATGGCTGGGTTCACAGTATGCGAACCGACGCGAGCGAAGATCATTGTGTAGCCGTCATTCTTGGCGTTCTTGACGGACACCGAACCCGTTGCGCCACCGGCACCGGTGCGGTTCACCATCAGCAAAGGTTCCGGCACGGCTTTGCCGAGCGGCTCGGCGATGGTGCGTGCGGAAATATCGGTCGCGCCGCCGGCGCCGTAAGGAATGACCATCGTGATCGGTCGCTCCGGATATTCGGCTTGGGCTTGGGTTGCCATCGTCGCGAATGCGACACCGGCAACGGCGAGTGCTGTGGTGGTTCTCAGTAATTTGGCTTTAAAGCTCATTTTTTTCATCTCCCATTTTTGAACGCGTTTAATTTTGATTGGCCGTCATCGGCGTTCGTCAATGTGACGGCGTGCAGGGTGTCGCAAAACAGGCGACAGTGACTTTCCATGATTTAAGCAAATAGAAACCTCATCCCCGTTGGTGAGCAGAGTATGATAGACAATACTGCCGAGGGCGAGAGGGTATTTCGTAGGAGGCATAATTACTCGTCTATCATGAGAATAATTCAAGAAACACGATCCCCGTCAATGGCTAAGCAACGCATGGTCGTGGGGATTACAACACGCTGGTAATAGATCGGCAGGTCACGGGCGTCACGCCCGTGCGTTTCTAAGATCATCCCCGGACTGCCGGGCGCGGCTTTGATCAAGCGGGCATCCGACGTGCTCAACGAGGCGCAGCGCAATAGCTGTGGTGCGCGTTGCGTGCGGACACCAAAGTGTTCAGATAACACATTGCGTAGCACGACTCGATTGAACTCCGCCTTCGGCAGTTTGAGCAGGCCCGAAAAGCGGTCGCCATCCAGATAAAAATCACTCGATAACAGAAACTCGCCACCAACATCGATCACGCGCTGTATCATGATGAAAGACTTCGCGTCCGGCATGAAGGTACGCCACGGCCCATCTTTTTGGATGCGCTCAATCCGTTTTGCTCGGGCGCTCAACGGCAGGAACGTTGCGCCGTCGTCGCCCAAAAAACAAAAATGCCAAACGTCATGCATTTCCAAAGACGGGTCTGTGACGAAGGTGCCCGATCCTTGTCTGCGAGTGAGAACGCCGTCTTCGGTCAGGGTCTGCATCGCTTTGCGGACAGTACCGATGCTTAAACCCAAGGTACGCGCCAGCCTATCTTCGGGTGGCAGTTGTGCGCCTGGCGCGAACTCACCGCTTTCAACGGCTTCGGCGATCGCTTGATATAAGGACAAGTATTTCGGCCCGCGGAGGCGGGCGTTCCTCCGAAAGGCGGCTGCGATTTCTGTGTCGTCGGCTTCGCGAACAGACTGCATGATATCCCCAACGTGCTTTATGCTGCGACTCTGAAGGGAGTCGGGGTGCCTTGTCAAAATAAATCTAGTCCTATAGAGGAATGTATGATTTATAGAGATATTGGTCAGATTGGGGGCGATGATGAGACTCAACGATTATGAACAGGAAATGCTTGCCGGCGTGCATGGTTCGGCCAAAAAATACGGCATGGAACAGGTCGTCCGTGTCGGCACGTTCTTTGATGCGCCGGACACGGTCGCCGTCGCGCAAGTTCACTTGATGGCCGACCCGGAATCCTTGGGTAGTTCTGGTGTAGAATTTCTCGAAGGCTTGGCTAAGCTGCCTAAAGCCGAGCGTACCGTCGTCGTCCCTGCCGTCACCGACCCCCGCGGCGTCGACCTTGCCGCGTATCAACGCCTGGGTCAGACCGAGGGCATGGCGGATTTAGAGCGTCGCGCCACCGCAGCATTCCGTGCGCTCGGCTTCATGATGACCGACACCTGCATAAATTATCAAACGATCTGCCCGCCGGTGTTGGGCGAGCATGTTGCGTTCGGCGACACGGGGTCCAGCATTTATGCCAACAGCGTGCAGGGTGCACGTACCAACTTTGAAGGCGGCCCGTCTGCATTGGCCGCCGCCTTAACCGGTCGCGCACCGCGCTATGGGTTTCACTTGGATGCAGTCCGGCGTGGTAGTTGTGTGTTTGAGGTTGATTTCCGTCCCAAGGATCTCAGCGACTGGGGTGCGCTGGGTGCCTATGTGGGACGTAAGATGGCCTCGTATTGGGAAGTGCCGGTGATCGTCGGCATCGACGATGCGCCGACGTCTGACGAGTTGAAACAGTTTGGTGCGGCATTGGCGAGCTTCGGCTCGACGCCGCTTTTTCACATGATCGGCATCACCCCAGAGGCGCCAACGTTGGGTGCGGTCTTTGACGGGGCTGTGCCGAAAGTCGAAAAAATTGGCAAGGCTGAAGTCGATGCGCTGATCCAATCATATATGCCGAGCGACGATAAACTCGACGTCGTGGTGTTTGCCGGACCACAGCTGTCTTTGATGGAAATGCAGACCTTAGCCGGGTTGATGCAAGATCGACACATCCACAAAGACGTCGCATTGATCGCGACCACATCACCCGAAATTAAATACGCTTGCGACCGCATGGGGCTGACTGAAACCATCGAAGGTGCCGGTGGCATGGTTTTGTCGGGGGTATGCTTCTATCAGATGTATGCCCGTGAAATCGGCGAGGCCAATGGCTGGAAACGCTTAATGAGCAACTCCGCAAAATTGGTCAACATCTTGGGTGGCTATGGCTATGAGCCGATCTTGGCGACGATGGAGGCGTGCGTGGACAGCGCCGTGCAGGGTCGTATTTCGGAGGCAGCACAATGACACAGGTTTTCCAAGGGCACGCCGGTATTGGTGACGAGGTCACGGGCGAGGCGTTGGTGGCATCTGATAACTTTTCCGCGCGCTACGATTTGGACCGGATCAAAGGCATTTTCTCGCGACCTCAGCACAAGCTTTATGGGCAGAGCTATGACGGTAAAATCCTGATCCTCAATGCGGCCAAGGGCGGCGTCGCGTCGGCGTGGATGTTGCAGGAGATGGTGTCCCGCGGGGTCACGCCGAAAGCGTTAATTTTGAACTTTGCAAACCCGATCATGGCACAGGGGGCCGCATTTGCGAACTTAGCTATGATTGACCGATTTGATATCGACATCACCAAGGCGATTCCCATGGGCGCGCAGGTGACCGTCGTGCCGGCCAAAGGTGAGGTCCGACTGCTCGACTAGGGTTTGCGCCTATTGTGCGCGCAAGTCGTCAGGGCTGACCGAAAGCTCGAAGGCACCGCAACCACGATATGCGGTGCGGAGCGCGGGTTGTTGGAATTTTCGGGTATCGATAAGATACATACGCTCGATCTTGTCTTCCCCTAAGTACCGATCCATATCGACTCTTATTTTGCCTGCAATGCCCGACAATTCAGCGGCACTCACAGCTTGGCCCTGTGCGGCTTTTGGCCCCAGCGTAAAGTTAAGGGCTTCTGCGATGCGCGGCGCCAGACGGCAAACCGCATCTTTGTCACCATATTTGCCATCATATGCAGGCGCAACGATGACGGGGACCAGCGATAATCGGGCATTCCCAAATAAGAATGTGAGCGGTTTCATCAGGAACACCGGATACGTCTCGTCTTTGCGTTTGGGTGCCGGCGGTGGCGTGTCTGCAGGTTTTGCCGATGCTGCCGGTTCAGGCGCAGCGGCCTTTTCAGTAGTTTCTTCTTCGCTCGGAGGCGCTGCTGTGATCAGTTTTTCGATATCAATTTGCGTTAACGCAACACCGATGATCGCAATGAGGATAAACCCGATACTGGATATTGTTCGAAGCTTCGTGCCAAAAAAAGCGTTCGTGATTGAAAGTGACCAATTAGATCTTCGCCGCTCTATACTTTGGCCCGCCCGTTTGTTGGCGAGATATTTTTTCGCTTCTTCGATACGGTGCGTTTTCTCGGCTTCAAGGGTACGTCGGATCATGCTTTTGGTGTCGGTAAAGCCGAGTTGGTCTTCGCCAGCGAGGATTCCTTTCATCTTTTCGACAAATTCTTCTCGGACGGCGGCATCGTTTTTGCGTTGAAATAACAACGGCGCGATCTGCGTGACCAAGCTGGTCAACTGCGTGATACTGGTTGTTTTGTCGATGGCCTGCAGGATGCCGCGATTGGGGTCGTCGAATACGACACTCCAATTGACCGTGCCGTCCGGGTGTTTCGGTCGCATGTTTGCAGGTGATTGTGCCATCTTCGTGATAGTCCCGAATACGGAATGGTTCAATGTACAACACTTTGTTATCTCAACAAGGTTAACAAAGTGACTCCGATGTCACTTGGCCGGTTCCGTGTATTGATTGTTTTTTGTGCGTTTAGCCGACGCGGGCCTGTGGGCATGCATCTTGAATATCCAAAATCGCGTCCACGGTTTTTTCCAGCGCGTCGTCGCTGCAATCTGCTTGCGTGACTTCGCCGAGCACCGGTCGTTGGTGGCGCTGCAAAGTAGTGTCATAAGCGGGGTCGTAGTGCGCTTCCAAAAGCTCATAGGCAAGCTCGGCCCAGGCGCTCGCCTCAATCAGGGATTGCCAGTGATTTGTACGCTCATGGCCATGGCGCCGTGTCATACCGGCGATCAGTTTGTTGAGATCTGTGATGTCTTCGGTCAGGTGCGCATAACCTTCCAACAGATGTTGCGCGCGTGCTTCGCGCGGGGCCGAAATGGGAATCTGCGGGGCTTTGGTCATTTGTTTCCAGAGTTCTGCCGGCAGTTGAACGTTGCCGATGCGCGAGCTTTCGGATTCCACATATACCGGCCTCGTCGGGTCAAAGCGGTGCAATTCGGCATTTACAGCGGTTTCGAACATGCGTTGGCTCGGCTGCGGCACATGCGCGATGCGCCCCAAGAGTGATCCCCGATGCGACGCGAGCCCTTCAAGATCGAGCACCTGTGCCCCTTTGGCCGCAAGTGCCGTCAAAATATCCGTCTTCCGAGACCCCGTGCGCCCGGCGATGATGATCAAGTTGAGTGTCGGCGGCAGGGCATCCAATTGCTCTAATACGGTACGCCGATAAAATTTGTAGCCGCCTTTGAGCACATAACTGCGCCAGCCGATGGCGCTGCAGATTTGTGCGAAAGAATGCGAGCGCTGGCCGCCCCGCCAACAATGTATCAACGGCGTGAAGTCGGTCGGCTTGTCGTGCAGGGCCGTCTCAATATGAGTGGCGATGTTGCGGGCCACCAGTGCAGCACCCTTCTTGCGAGCGATGAAGGGCGATTCTTGCTTATATAACGTGCCGATGACGACGCGTTCCTCGTCGGATAGGACCGGTAGATTGACCGCGCCTGGAATATGATCGTCCGCGAATTCGACGGGCGCGCGGACATCAATGATCATGTCATAATCAGCGGAGTCCCACGCCTCGGTTTCTTTAATGGGCGCGCTCATGAGCGGTTGACCTTCTGTGGCGCGATGCCCGGATATTCTTCTAAATACTGCATGGGCGCACAATCTCATTTTAAACGCTGCAACACCATCCCCGGGTCCCCATATAATACGAGAATTCACTAGAATCATCGTGTCGGTGGTGCGAAGTTCGGGCACCGATACTCAAAGCACATATAATTAAACGTCTAAATCAGGATGAGGCTAAGTTTTCCATGATAAAAATGAGCATATTTATCAGTGCATTAGCGCTTTTTGTCGGCATTGCTGTCACGACGCCAAAGTCCGCCACGGCGGAGACTTTCGTGTTTACCGCGATTCCCGACCAAGACGAGAGCAAGCTGGTCGAACGGTTCGGTAAAGTCGCCGCGTACCTGGCCAAGGAACTTGGTGTTGAAACCAAGTACATCCCGGTCAAGTCCTATGCTGCAGCCGTTACCGCATTTCGCAACAACCAAGTGCAGTTGGCATGGTTCGGTGGTTTGTCCGGCGTCCGCGCTCGTGCTCTCGTCGACGGCTCCATGGCCATCGCCCAAGGGTATGAAGACCAGACGTTCGAGACCTACATCATCGCGCATGCGAGCACGGGGTTGAAGTCTTCGGACGGCTTTCCGATGGGTATCAAAGGCAAGACCTTCACGTTCGGCTCCAAAGGTTCGACGTCCGGGCGTTTGATGCCGGAATATCATATCCGCAATGAATTCGGCGCCTCGCCGGATAATGTGTTCTCGAAGGTCGGCTTCAGCGGCAACCACTCGAAGACCATCGCGTTGGTGCAATCTGGGGCCTATCAAGTCGGCGCTGTGAACTTCCAGGTTTGGCTCGACGAGATGAAAGACGGCAAGATCGACGAAAGCAAAGTCTCGGTGATCTGGAAAACGCCGCCGTATCCAGATTATCAGTGGTCGATCCGCGGTGATGCCGATAAGACGTTCGGCGCCGGCTTTACGCAGCGTGTGACGAAAGCCTTGCTGTCGATGACGGATCCCGAGCTTTTGGCTTCGTTCCCGAGGACGAGCTTCATTCCGGCATCGAATGCCGACTATCAACCGATCTTAGATGTCGCCAAGCAAATCAAGCTGATTGACTGACGTTGCGATTTAATCTGAGCGATGAAGATTTCGGATACCGCGGAGACATCGTTCTCCGCGGTGTTTCGATTGCGATCAACGATGGTGAACGAGTTGCATTGATCGGCGAGAGTGGTGCTGGCAAATCGACGCTGATTTCCGTGCTGCAGCATCGCTACGCCGCAGATACTGCTTTTGTGCCGCAAGACCTGGGTTTAGTTGGTAACCTCAGCGTTTTCCACAATATCTATATGGGCTCGTTGCAGCGGCACTCAATGGCGCACAATTTGTTGAATTTGGTTTGGCCGCGCCCGACCGAGGTCGCCCGCGTGCGGCCGATTGCCGAACAACTCGGTCTCGGCGACAAGTTGTTCAGCAAGGTGGGCGAATTGTCCGGTGGGCAGCAGCAACGTACTGCGATTTGCCGTGCCATCCTTCAAGGCGGCTTGGCGCTGTTGGGTGATGAGCCTGTTTCTGCCAACGACCAGCATCAATCCCGGGTCATTATGGACGCAATCACGGCATCTTTTGGAACCGTCGTGCTGGCGATGCACGACGTCGCATTGGCGCTCGAATATTCGACGCGGATCATCGGCATAAAGGATCAAAACATCGCCATCGACGTTGCCGCTGACAAAGTGACCCGCGCCGATCTCGATTTTCTGTATCTGAAATAACGTGAACGTCTGTTTGCGATACGTGACGCGGGCCCAAGGCTGCGAGGGCGCTTTATGTTGAGGGTCAGCGGTCTTTTTGTATTGGTCGCGTTCGGCTGTTTGCTGATTGCCGATGTGCAGATCACCACCTTGGACCCGTGGTCCGAGATGCAGCGGATGGCGCTTGGGATCATCACACCGGACTTCACGGCGGTCAGCGACCTCGGCTGGGTGCTGGTCCGCACGGTCGCGTTCGCGTTCTGCGGCGTTGCCTTGGGTGCGGTCGGGGGCTTTGTGCTTTCGCAATTTTTCTATGTCGGCCCGGTGCGGTGGGTTTGCGCTTTTATCCGTGCCATTCACGAGTTGTTCTGGGCGTTGATATTCCTGCAAATGTTCGGCCTCACGCCGCTGACCGGCGTGCTCGCCATCGCCATTCCGTATGCCGGCATCTGCGCGAAGGTGTATGCGGAAACCTTGGAAGAGGCGGATTTGCGCGCGTCTAAGGTGTTGGCGCCGGGCGCAGATATGGTGTCAGCGTTTTTGTACGCCAGGCTGCCCACCGTTTGGGTGCATATCAAGAACTACACCAGTTACCGGTTTGAATGCGGACTGCGGTCCAGTGCCGTGCTCGGCTTCGTCGGATTGCCGACCTTGGGCTTTTATCTGGAGACCGCGTTCAGCGAAGGCAATTACTCCGAAGCGGCGGCGTTGATGATTTTGTTTTACGTTATGATCGCGAGTCTTCGCTATTGGATGCGAGCGCGCCTGATTGGCTTGTATGTGTTGGTCGCACCGTTTTTGTTGGGCGGCGGCGTCGATATTCAGATGACCAATATCGTGCGCTTTTTTACCGTCGATATCGTGCCGGCGCCCTTACGAGGGCAAGATGTATTTGCAGCCGGTGTGTTACCGGACTTTGGCAGCTGGGTGTGGATGATGCTCAGTGACATGGCGCTGCCTGGCATCGTCGCGACCTTGCTGTTGACGCAGATCGCGCTGGTCGGCACCGGGATGTTGGCACTGGTGATGTTCCCGCTGATCTCAGAGAAATTTTTGGGTCGGTTCGGCCGCTCGGTCGGGCATGGCGTCTTAGTCGTGATCCGCTCCACGCCTGAATTTATTTTGGCGTACATATTTTTGCAGTTGTGGGGGCCGTCGATGTTGCCGGCAATCGTCGCGTTGGCGTTGCATAACGGCGCGATCATTGGACATTTGATCGGACGCTTTTCCAATCAAATCGTCTTGCGGCCCGATCATCCGACGGGCATCAACTTGTATGCGTTTGAAATGCTGCCCCGTATTTATGGGCAGTTTTTGGCGTATTTATTCTATCGCTGGGAAGTGATCATGCGCGAAACCGCGATCTTGGGTATCCTGGGCATTGCAACGTTGGGCTTCTTCATTGACAGTGCGCTCTCGGAAATTCGCCTGGATCGGGCCATGTTTTTGATCGTCGTGACGGCGATCTTGAACATCGGGATTGATGTCTTGTCGCGCCGCATACGTAGGCGCCTGCATCTCAGTGACACAGCACAACAACTTAAGAAATAATCCTGGAACGAATGCGATGAAATCGAGCGACGACATTATCCTCAAAGATCTGGTGCTGATCGGCGGCGGTCATAGTCACGTTGCGGTGTTGAAAAGCTTCGGTATGAAGCCGCAGCCGGGCGTGCGCCTGACCGTAATTGCGCGTGACGTGCACACGCCGTATTCCGGGATGCTGCCAGGGTATGTCGCCGGCCATTATGATTTTGACGAGGCGCATGTTGACCTGCGTCCGCTCTGTCAGTTTGCAGGCGCGCGCCTATTCCATGATGAAGCGATCAAGATCGACACCGTGAATAAAACAGTTGTGTGCGCCGGGCGCCCAGCGGTGCCGTATGACGTGTTGTCGGTCAACATCGGGTCTCGACCACAGTTGAAAAGCGTTGTCGGGGCAGACAAGTTCGCAACGCCGGTCAAACCGATTAACCGTTTCGTCGACAAATGGCACCAACTCAGCGCGCGCGTCATGGCGCAACCTGGCGAGCACCGCATCGGTGTGGTGGGCGCAGGGGCTGCGGGCGTCGAGATGCTTTTGGCGATCCAATTCCGCCTGCAGAAAATGCTGCGCGATGCCGGGCGTGACGTTGAGAAAATCGACTGCCATTTGGTAAGCCGGTCCGCGCGCATTTTACCGGCGTTCTCAAGCGCCGTGGCGGCACGCTTTGAGCGTGTGCTGGCCGCGCGCGGCGTGAACGTGCATTTGGGCGTTGAAGCGACTGCCGTCGGTGATGGCACGTTGACGCTGTCGAACGGTAAGACGCTTGATCTCGACGAAGTCTTGCTGGTCACCGGTGCCAGTGCACCCGATTGGCTGAAAGAGTCCGGTTTAGATGTTGATGATGGTGGCTTTGTGACCGTCCAAGACAGCCTCCGTTCGACCTCGCATGAAGATATTTTTGCCGCCGGCGACGTCGCTAACGTGCTGAACCATCCGCGCGAAAAAGCCGGTGTGTTCGCTGTCCGCCAAGGCAAGCCGCTCGCGGAAAACCTTCGTCGCGCATTGTTGGGCCAACCGTTGCAGCCGTTCACCCCGCAAAAAGCGGCGCTGGCGCTGATCAGCACAGGCGACAAATACGCCATCGCGGCCCGCGCTGGGATGTCCGTCGAAGGTAAAATATATTGGACCTGGAAAGACTGGATTGATCGCCGCTGGATGGCGAAGTACACGGACCTGCCCGAAATGGTGGACGAGAAGAAATCCGCCTACGATCACGGCCTGACCAACCAAGATACCATGAAAGAGATTTCCGCCATTACGATGCGCTGCGGCGGCTGCGGTGCGAAAGTTGGCGCGAACGTGCTGTCGCGTGCGCTTCAGGATCTCAAACCCGCACCGCGTGATGACATTTTGATCGGCCTACATGAACCTGACGATGCCGCCGTGGTCGAAGTGCCGCCGGGCAAGGTGATGGTGCACACGGTGGACTACTTCCGGTCGTTCATCGATGACCCGTATATTTTCGGTAAAGTCGCCGCCAACCATGCGCTCAGTGATATCTTCGCGATGGGTGCCGAAGCGCAGACTGCACTCGCCATCGCCACCGTGCCGTATGGGATCGAATCAAAAGTCGAAGACACCGTGAAACAGATGATGAGCGGCGCGCTCGAAGTCTTGAACGCGGCGGGCGCGGCGCTTGTCGGCGGCCACACCAGCGAGGGGGCAGAGCTTGCGCTGGGCTTCGCCGTCAACGGCTTGGCCGACCGTGAAGAAATCTTGCGTAAAGGCGGCATGAAGCCTGGCGACGTTTTGGTGCTGACCAAGCCGCTCGGCACCGGCACGTTGTTTGCCGCCGACATGCAGCAAAAAGCCAAAGGCCGCTGGATCGACGCGGCGTTGGATTCGATGGTGATGTCGAACCACGACGCGGCGAAATGCGTGTTCCGTCATGGCGCCAGAGCGTGCACCGACATTACCGGCTTTGGTTTGCTGGGCCACATGGTCGAAATGATCAAAGGCTCAGGCGTTGACGTCAGCATCGATTTGACCGCATTGCCGATCATGGACGGCGCGTTGGAAACGGTGCGGGCCGGTATCTTGAGTTCGTTGCAACCGGCCAACGTGCGGCTTCGCCGCGCGATTCGCAATATTGCCGAGGCGGCTGAGAACGAGCGTTATCCGCTGATGTTTGATCCGCAGACATCGGGGGGGCTGCTTGCCGCTTTATCGCCAGATCAGGCTGATGCGTGTGTCAATGAATTGCGCGAAATGGGCTATGTACATGCGACAATCATTGGCAAAGTCACCGCCGAAAGCGAGCACCTGGAGCCCGTCACGCTGACTTGGTCGCCGCTTTAACGGCCTGCTTGATTACTTTGACTAAAGACTTGGCTTCGCCTTTGGGGGTGAACTGTGGCTGTAGTTTAATGATATGGCGTTGCAGGGATGCGAGGAACTTTGGCTCGCGCTCAACTCGCCATAAGACGTCTGCGAGGGCATTTTCATCACCGACCGGATAATAGCCGGGATAATCCGTCCCCAATAAGCCGACGTTACCCGGAATGTCAGAGGCAATGATCGGCACGCCTGCCGCAATCGCTTCGGACACGACATTGGCGCCGCCCTCTTGGTTGGAACTGATAACCATGGCATGGGTTTTTGCAAACTCGCGTCGAACCTGCCATGCGGCGACTTCGCCCTTCCAGACGTAGCGCGGATTTCGCGCCATTTCGCGCTTGGCGTCGCGGGCCCAGGCTGGCGTGTGCGCCTTGCCCAGATGATGCACGCAGAGCCGTGATTGCACCGGCACGAGCCGGGCGGCCAACGCTGTGCGAAACGGGTCTTTTTCTTCGCGGAGATGACCGATGACACAAATCCCGAACATTCGCTTCCGAGGGGCGCGCGGGTCCGGTAATGGATGCGCGGATTGGTGCACCAGATGCAGTTTTGGCCGCAAATTCGCGGGGAGTTGGTCTTTGATCAGGCTATGCAGGCAAATCATCGCATCGGCTGTGCGCATGGAACGCAGCGTCGTTTCCGGCTCGGTGTTCAGGAACGTGTTCACGTCCGTACCACCAAGCGCGACGATCAACGGGCCTTTTGGATATTTTGTGCGGTACGCGGTGATGGAGTCCGCACTCCGCCACGCATGGATCGCGATCATCAGATCGCACGGCTTGCCGTCGTAGGTCTCGTTGATCTGCACCGTATGCCCTTGTGCATGCAGCATGCCACCCCACCTAACAGCAGTGGCGCGGTTTCCGGTCTTCGAGTGTTTCTTCGCCGGCGTTATCAGGGTAATTTTCAAGAAACCGGGGCCTTCAAAATTTAAGTGACAGCATGAGCACACAGACAAATACGGCAACACTGGCAGCGATGATGCAAGACGCGCGCACGCGCACGCTTGAGCTTGTCAGCGATTTGACCGCAGATCAATTGATCGGGCCCAAGCTTGATACCGTCAACCCGTTGCGCTGGGAAATAGGCCACGTTGCATATTTCTATGAATTCTTTGTGCTGCGTGCGCACTTCGGTAAAGACAGCGTGCTCGGCGACTTGGCTGATAAATTGTACGACTCGATCAACGTCAGCCATGCGGACCGCTGGGACTTGCCGCTGCTCAGTATGGACGCCACGCTGCGCTATATGGCCGAGATCAAAGACGCCGTGATCAAAAGCCTTGAGGCCGAAGACCTGAGTGACGAAGCCCGCTTTATGGCGCAGTTCGGCGTATTTCACGAAGACATGCATACCGAGGCGTTTTTGTGGGGCCGGCAAACCCTGAGCTATCCGACGCCGGTGCTCGAAGGCGTGATTGATCGCGCGGACATTGGTGCGCCCGGCGCGCATCCGGGTTATGTGGAAATTCCGGGCGGGCAGTTTGAGATCGGCGCCCCAAAAGGCGTGCCGTTCTCGTTCGACAATGAGCGGCGCGCGCATATGGCCGACATCCAGCCGTTTTCGATTGCCAAGGCGCCCGTCACGAATGCCGAGTTCGCGGCGTTCGTCGCCGACGGCGGCTATACTAACGACCGGTTTTGGTGCACGGACGGCATTGCATGGCGGGATCAACGTGGGCTCATGCATCCGGGCTATTGGCAGAAAGACGGCGCTAACGACTGGGTCGTGCGACGTTTTGATCAAATGTTGCCTCTGGCCGATCACGAGCCGATCATTCATGTGAGCTGGTATGAGGCCAACGCCTATGCCGCATGGGCCGGGGGCCGATTGCCGCGCGAAGCGGAATGGGAAGTCGCCGCGCTGGCTGTACCTGCTGTGGATGGTAGCTTGGCAGCCACCAAGCGCCGCTATCCGTGGGGCGAGACGATGAATCAGGGCGCGCATGCGAACTTGGACGGTTATGCGCTGGGCCCGGTTGACGTTGCCGCCTATGCCGATGGTGATAGCGCGTTCGGATGCCGACAGATGCTGGGCAACGTGTGGGAGTGGTGTTCGGATACGTTTGGACCTTACCCGGGCTTTAAGCCTGACGCCTATGAGGACTACTCACAGTTCCTGTTCGGCACCACTAAAGTGCTGCGGGGCGGTGCTTGGACGACGCGAAGCCGGATGATGCACGGCACATATCGTAATTATTTTGAGCCTGAGCGCTGGGACGTGTTCAGTGGCTTTCGCCTCTGCAAAGACTGAGTTTCGCCTAAAATGCGCCCCTATAACGTAGGGGTGGTGATTTCTTTGGATAAATCGATATACTGCGCGGCTTTAGCGGACTCGAATCGGGTCTATACAGTATTTCTGGGATAGCGGCCAATGACGACGACACATGCATTAAAACAACAGGATGCCCTGCTTGGTGTACGAGACGCGCTCGCCGCGTTGGCGCCGATTTTGCCGCCTACACCGTTGCAGGCCAACCAGTTTTTGTCGGATCGCTATGGCTGCAATGTCTATTTAAAGCGTGAAGATCTGACGCCGGTGCGTAGCTATAAAATTCGCGGCGCGTTTAATTTTTTCCGTAAAGCCTTGGTCGCGGATTCACCGCCGACAGGGTTTGTGTGCGCGTCTGCGGGCAACCACGCGCAGGGCTTTGCCTTTGCCTGTCATTATTTCAACAAGTCCGGCGTCGTGTTTATGCCGGTCACCACGCCGCAGCAGAAAATCGACAAAACCAAGGCTTTTGGACAAGGGCATGTCGAGGTCCATTTGGTCGGTGATACGTTCGATGTCTGCAATCGCGCCGCCCTCGAATACGCCGAACAAAACGGCTGCCTGATGGTGCCGCCGTTCGATCATGCCGACGTCATCGAAGGTCAAGCGACGGTGGGTCTTGAGATTTTGGACGCTGCTATCTTTGACATCGACGTTTTGATCGTGCCGGTCGGCGGTGGCGGCTTGTCGTCGGGCTTGGTCGAAGTGTTTCGCGAGTTGTCGCCAAAAACCGAAATTAAGTTTGTCGAACCAGTCGGCGCGCCCAGTCTGAGAACCAGCCTTGAGGCCGGCAAGCACGTGGTGCTTGAAAACATCAACACCTTCGTCGACGGCGCTGCGGTCGCGGCCATCGGCACGCTCAATTTTGAGCGGTTGAAACATGTCGACCCGTCCTCGGTGTTGTTGATCAACGAAGATGCGCTCTGCGAGACGATTTTTGAATTCCTGAACGTCGAAGGTATCGTGTTGGAGCCTGCAGGTGCGCTGACCATTGATGCGCTGCGCCAACTACCCGCAGATTATCTGAAGGGTAAAAACGTCGTCTGCGTGACGTCTGGCGGCAACTTTGATTTCGAACGTCTACCCGAAGTTAAAGAGCGTGCGCTGAAGGCAGCCGGGCTGAAGAAATACTTTATTCTTCGTTTGCCGCAGCGCCCGGGTGCGCTGAAAGACTTTTTGAATGCGTTGGGCCCTGACGACGACATCGCCCGGTTTGAATACCTGAAGAAATCAGCGCGCAATTTCGGTCATATTCTGATCGGGATCGAGGCCAAAGACACCGCAAGCTTCCCGCTGTTGTTCAAGCGTATGGACGAGCTTGGCTACACCTATAAAGACATCACCAACGACGAATCCGTCGCAAGTTTCATCATTTAAAGTGGCGTTCACTGGCCACTTTACAATGATGTCGTCTGTACTGGTGTATTGGGCGGATTCATGAAATATTCCCGCAAATGAATCTTCGCGCATGGCAACATAAAATCATCGACGAGTTTCCGTCGATCACCCAACGCTATCGCCGTTTTATCCTGAAAGCCCCAACAGGCGCGGGAAAAACGGTTTTGGCGCGGCAAATCGTCGACCAATTTTATCAAGGCAAAAAGGTCGTGGTGTTGTGTCATCGCCTGGTGCTGCTGGAGCAGCTTGAGCGTGCGCTGGGTAAAACCCGTAAAGTACGCAAGCTCGCCGTCTCCGATAAAGGCCCGGCGTTTGATGGCTACGATATTTTGTTGTCGACCAGCATGCGCGCTAAAGAGGTCCTAGCCGACGCTATTCCGCAGGCCGACTTGGTGATTGTCGACGAAGCGCACCGGGTGTCACCGAATGGCCGAGGCTACCGGCGCATTATCGACAATTTTCGGGAAAACGGAAAACCGACGGCGCATTTCATGGGCCTGACCGCCTCGCCGGAGCGCCGTACCGGTGATCAGCGCGACCAGCTCAGCCTCGCCTTCGATGCCATCATCGATTGCGCCAATATCGAAGATTTGATCGCCGAAGGTATTCTTGTACAGCCGGAATACCGACCGTTTTTTGTTCACGACCTTGATCTGGACAGCATCGATGTCAGCTCAGGTGAGTTTCCGGTCAGCACGCTGACCAACGAAATTATCAAATCATCGATGCTCGACTTTGCGCTTCGCAGCTATATGGCCGAGCGGGCGAAGATCGAGGGTGGGCCGATATCAGCGTGGTTCTGTCCGGATATTCGGGTTGCCGAAATCACGGTCGCCAGGCTGCGCGACGTCGGCATTCAAGCCGCGATCATGACCGCCGGCACACCGCCCGGCGAGCGTAAGCGTATCCTTGCCAGCCATGAAACCGGTGCCGTCGAAGCGCTTGTGTCCGTCGGCGTGTTGACCGAAGGCTGGGATAATCCGCGATGTAACATCATCGTCCATCTTCGTCCGACGCTTTCTAAAGTGTTGTGGGGCCAGACGGTCGGTCGCGGCCTGCGTTCTGCACCCGGTAAAAACAAATGTATCGTCATCGACGTAAGCTCAAACTGGACCACCTTCGGACCCGTTGAAAAATTAGAATGGGCGCTTTGGAGCCATCCGAAGTCGTTCGTGCGCTACAAAAACCGTTTCAACTGGATCGGTCAGCAACAAAAAGACGAAGGCGAGAGTGACGTCTATTTGTTGTGCAAGAACGACGTGTCAGAAACCACACCGTGCTCATTCATCTATAAAAAGGGTGTGTACGAGGGCGATACCTGTCCGATCTGCGGCGGTTACGCGGCGATCGACATATATAAAGAGCAAAAACTCGACAGCTCGATCAGCGATAACCGGCTGCATGGCTTGTTCTTTACCAAGGTCCCTGAAGCGTACAAAAGTCTCAACCTTTCCGTATGGCAGAGCCTTGCGGATTCCGCATGGCGTACCGGCACACCGATTGAGCGTGCATATCTGATTTTCTTCATGGCGTTCGCCGAGGCGTCCGGCAAAGCTTCCGTCTCTGAGAGCGAGTACTGGGCCGATACCCTCGAGACCGAAGCGACAATCCGTGCGTATCTGATCGACCATGACGTGCACATCAAAAAAGATATGGATTTCGTTATCGCTTCGATTGCCGATGGTCTAGAGACGCGCCGCAACATTCGAACCCTGCAGGCAAATTTCGGGATTGCCATGGCCGGCGGCCTTTTTGAGAGTCATTCAAGGTCGGAATGCGAGATCAAATACCAACGTGCGACAATCATCACCGAGCGGGTGACGGCGCTGGGTTGTTCTGTGCGTGACGACTTGCCGTATTTCAATGCGGCCCGTTACCTTGCCGGGGCGGCTGACTGAGCTTATCTAAACGAGTGAACGTAGACATTCGAAAGCAGGCGCAGTGAGCCAATTCTCAATTCTTTTTGAAAATAGCTACGCCAAGTTGCCGGAGCGGTTTTATGCTCGCATGGCTCCTGACGCCGTGCGCGCGCCGCAGTTAATCCGCGTGAATGTGCCGCTCGCCGAAACGCTCGGCTTGGATCCGGTCGCATTGGCGTCGGAGGATGCGGCGCAGGTGTTCGCCGGTAACAAGGTGCCCGAAGGCGCCGATCCGTTGGCGATGGCCTATGCGGGCCACCAATTCGGCGGCTGGGTGCCGCAATTGGGTGATGGCCGTGCGATCTTGTTGGGCGAAGTCGTCGGCAAGGACGGCATTCGCCGCGATATCCAATTAAAAGGTTCAGGCCGGACGCCGTTTTCCAGGGGCGGCGACGGGCGCGCGCAATTGGGGCCGATCTTGCGGGAATACATCGTCAGCGAACAAATGTATGCGTTGGGCATCCCGACGACTCGCGCGTTGGCCGCAGTCACGACCGGCGAAGAGGTGGTGCGCGAAGGTTTGATGCCAGGCGCCATCTTAACCCGCGTCGCCGAGAGCCATATCCGTGTCGGCACGTTTCAGTTTTTCGCCGCCCGCGACGATACCGACGCGCTACAAATCCTCTGTGACTATGTGATTGATCGCCACTACCCGGCAAGCCGCGACGCCGAAAACCCGGCGACTGCGCTGCTGAGCGCGGTCGTTGAACGGCAAGCCGCTTTGGTGGCAAAATGGTTTTCAGTCGGCTTTATTCATGGCGTGATGAACACGGACAATACGTCCATCGTCGGTGAGACCATTGATTATGGGCCATGCGCTTTCATGGATATCTATGATCCGAACAAAGTGTTCAGCTCCATTGATCACATGGGCCGCTACGCGTTTTCCAATCAGCCGGCGATTTTGCAATGGAACTTGGCGCAGTTCGCGCAGGCGTTGTTGCCGTTGATGGCCAAAGATGCGAAGGCTGCATTACCGTTGGCGCAAGCCATTATCGACACGTTCCCAGCTAAGTTTGAAACAGCGCTTGCGGGTGAGCTTCGGGCCAAGTTGGGCATAAAGATCGAAGCTGACGGTGACCTTGCGCTGGCCATGGACCTGCTTGAGCGTATGGCCAAGAACGAGGCTGATTTCACGCTCACGTTCCGGTATTTGGCAAATGTAGTGGGCGACCCATCGGGCGATGCACCCTTGCCGCAGTCACAGTTCAATACGCCTGGGGATTTTGATGAATGGGCCGAATTGTGGCGCGCGCGCCTTGCTGATGAGGGCGTATCTGATAAGGACATTCGCGCACGGCTGCTGGCGGCAAACCCGGCGGTGATCGCGCGCAACCATTTAGTCGAAGCGGTGATCCGCGCCGCCGAAGACAACGGCGATTTTAAACCGTTCAGCGACCTTTTGGCGGTGATCGTTAAGCCTTATGACGATCTGCCCGAGAACTCGCCTTATACGCAACCCCCTGAATCACATCAGGTCGTGCATCAGACCTTCTGCGGCACATAACGCCGGGTGAGCGTTTTGAAGTTCCGTGCATCGTATCTTGTCGCGGTGATCGCGCAGATGATGATCACCTTTGGCATCTGGACGTGGAGCGTGCGCGTTCCGGTATATGGCGTTGATCGCATTCCCCATCATCGGCTGGGTAGGTTACAGGCGCTCCCAAATATCATGTTCGAATTCGAGCTCTTTATCGTATTCGCCGAGTTCTTCGTTCGGGAAATCGCGGACCGAGACAATGCCGTAGCCGCCATCGGGTAGGCTATGTACGACGACATGGCGAATGTTTTCGTCACGCATCAGTGAAACGCATTCAATCCCATGCGCACGGCAAGGTAATGAGACCGGGTCCGGTGTCATTACATCGGCGACGATTGTCTCTTTTGGATCTAAGCCCGGTTGGATGACGCGCTGTAATAGATTGCTGCCGGTGAAGATGCCTTTGACCTCATTATCATCCAGCACCAGTGCAGAACCCACATGGTTACCAACCATTAAGGCTGCGACCTCACTGACTTTGTCCGTGGGTGCGACGCACACCAGCTCTTGATCGGCGACGATTTCATGAAGTTTTCGGTGCGGCATTGGATGATCCTTTTTGATCTTCGAGTGTGCAGGGCCTATGCGGTCTTGTCGTTCGAGATGTGGATTGTGGCGTCGAGAATATTTTGGCGGATCTCGTCAGGTTGCGCGTTGATTGCGCGCACCAAGGTCCGCAGTTCGTGTCTAAGGCCGTACACCTGATCTAACAGTGGGATGATCAAATCGATCGTATCGACATCCAGGTTCAGTTCGTATCGGCACTCTGTAATTAAGCGCACGCGGGCAATGTCCATCGTGTGAAATACATCACTCGCATCGGCTTTTTCCGGCTTAATCCAGCCTTTTTCGATCCAAGTGGTCAATTCTTCGGCGCTGAGGTCTTCCAGCATATTTACGACGTCATTGAAAAACATTGTCATATCGCCTCCAACATCGCTCGCCGCGGATCATCTTTGTGGGTTTCAGCCCATGCGGCGGCGAAGGTATCGAGTGCTTTGTCGGGCTTTTCCGGCAGAACGACTTCAAGGCGCACATGTTGATGGCCGCGTTTGCCGCTTTTCCGCTCGAGTACGCCCCGTTCTTTGAGCCGCAATACGGTGCCGGTGTTGGCATGTTTCGGGACGGTCATCTCAACGGTGCCGTTGATGGTCGGCACTTTAATCTTGCCGCCCAGCACGGCCTCACTGATCGTGACCGGCACCGTGACGTGAATATCGTTGCCGCGCCGCGTGAAAAACGTATGCGGGCTGACACGGACATCGATATAGGCATCGCCCGGTGGCCCACCCTCCAGGCCCGGCGTGCCTTTTCCGCGCAATCTTAACAATTGTCCGCTCTGCAGGCCTTCGGGAATGGTGATGTCGAGCTGTTTGCCGTCGGCCATGGTGGCGCGTTTTTTCGTACCGCGCGCGGCTTCAAGAAACGGAATATCGATGTTGTAGTGGATATCGTGTCCGCGCATTTTGACGTGTGCGCGATCTTGCTGATTGCGAAACAACTCGGCGAAGATATCGCTCATCGCGTCAGGATGAACGCCACCGTTATAGCGGGCGTAGCGCGCGCCATCTTCGCTGTCGGCATGGGGATGATAAAAGTGCTCGGGCGCACGTTCGTTGCCGGCGGCATCAATCTCACCAGCGTCAAAGCGGGCGCGCTTTTCCGGGTCGGACAACAGTGCCTGCGCTTGGCTGACCGCCTTGAAGCGGGCTTCCGCTTTGGCGTCGCCGGGATGCAGGTCGGGGTGGCATTTCTTGGCCAACTTTCGATAGGCTTTACGGACGTCGTCCGCAGTTGCGCTCGGCTTGAGGCCCAAAAGATCGTAAGGGTTATCCATGGCGTCCTGTCTTAAGTTATTTATCTTTTAATCTTACGGTCGGGCCGGCTGGGTGGCATTGATGCAGGTCAACCGGTGCGGATGAACGAGATTGAACGATAATAAATTGCCGAGGCGCCCTGGGTTGGCGCGGCACCGATGACGCTTCGGGCCACCGCACCTGTATCGATTAAACCAACGCGCTTGTCGACATCACACCCGAACCCGGCGAACGCAAAGATAAAAGTGCGTAGCTACGGCTAGCCGCGGGGCACGTAATCTTCCGGCTCGTACCATATTTTTTGATGATGTAGACGGCCCATCAGGTCGCGGATGGCGGTGATTTCTCGGGTCACTTTGGCGGACTTATCCGTTTCACGAACGCGTAGGTCGCCGTTTTCGATATCGACAACCGTACGCGCAAGCTCGCTCAGGCGCAGCCGCAGGCCTTTTTCGATAAGCTGCAGGTCGTCGACCCCAAGTTCAAAATGCGTTTTGAATTTCGCCATGGCACTGTCCTCACCTCGAACTGATGATAACGGGTACGTTATGCATCAGGTATCGGATTACGCTCCAAGACTATCCCGTATTCGTGACGTCAAACAACAGCAACGCAAACTTGTCCGCGTTGTCGGTCCATGTGCGCGCAAGGCAAAGGCCCGCAGCACTGGCCAATTGCTCAAATTCTTTGACCGCATACTTATAAGAATTTTCGGTGTGAATGGTCTCACCGTCTGCAAAATGAAATGTGTGACCGCCGATGCCGAAGCTTTGTGCGCCGATGCTCTTTAGGTGCATTTCGATGCGTCCATCGGCGTCGTTGTAAAAAGCCACATGTGCGAACGCATCGACATTCACGTCGCCACCCAGTTCACGATTGATTCGCGCCAGCACGTTTTTATTAAAATCGGCGGTGACCCCGGCCGCATCGTCGTACGCGGCTTCTAAGACGGCGGCGTCTTTCTTTTGATCGAAGCCGATTAACAGTCTGCCACCAGGGCCGGCGGCAGTGCGCATGTGCGCCAACAGCGCCTTTGCGTCTTGCTGGTTGAAGTTGCCAATGGTCGAGCCTGGGAAAAATACGCATCGACGCTGGGACGCATCCAAATTTGCCGGTAGATCGAACGGCTGGGTGAAGTCTGTGGCGATACTGAATACGCGTAACCCTGGGTATGCCGATTCCAATTCTTTGGCGGCTTCGGCCAATTGTTCCGCCGAGATATCGACGGCGACGAATGCTTTGGGGGCGGTGAACTGGTCTAAAATAATGCGCACTTTGCTCATGGAGCCAGAGCCAAACTCGACCAACACCGTGTCTTCGCCAAGGGCTGCGACGATCTCGGCTGCGGAGGATTCCAGAATGCTGCGTTCGGTTCGTGTCAGGTAATATTCCGGCAGCTCGCAGATATTTTCAAACAGCTTGGCACCGACGTCGTCATAAAACCATTTTGGGGGTAGCGATTTTGGTGTCTTGGAAAGCCCCGTCACAACATCGTTGAGGAATACCTGCGCCATGGGATTTTTTTTGGCGCTGTCGCTGCGGGTCGTGTCGCTCATAACTCGGCCTCGATCATGATTGTGTCATCGCCGTTCGGGTGCCGGAAAATACTGGCAATCAAAAAGGACGGCAAATTTTGACTATTTGGGTTACAGGTCCCGTGTCCGGGGCGCAAGGCCTACCGCGCACCAAGGGTCATTTGGAGTCGTAGCGAGAGAGGATGTCTTTGAGCTTGAGGATAGCCGCATCACGTGCGGTGATAATGCGTTGCTCCGCCGCATCGGCAACGGTGCGCAGATGCTTTATGGATTGCTCGACAAGCAACCCGTTTTCATCGACTGCTGTACGGGTCTCTTCTTTTAAGCGGGACATCGCGTGATTTGATTGCGCGTCGAGTAGCGCTTTGGCGTCGGCGGCATTCTCCTTTGCATTTTCAGCGGTGCGTGGATCCTGCTTTGTTTCGTCTAGTTTGGTCTTCGCGATCTTGATCCGCTTGATGACTTCGTGCGAGACCTCTTCGACCAAAGCTTCGATGGTTTGAATGCCGACCTTTGCTTGTTCTGTAATTTTTTTGATGGATGCTGCTGCTGCGGCATGGAGATCTTCGATGGCCCGTTTGGCACTATCAGAAATTTTACGCTCAGTCTGGCGACCGATTTCCATGATCATTGAGCGCGCTTGGTCGAGGTGAAGTTCATCACGTCGACCCGCGCTATTTATCTTCTGTGTCGCAATTTCTGCAGACGCCAGTAATTCGGTGGAGCAGATTTCCGCACTCGATGCGATTTTAGCCGACAGCACATTGCAGTCAGCCTGAATGCGCGCGCCTGATACGAGGTTGATCTCGGCGACTTTATGAATCGCTAACGTACTTGCTTGTTGGAACGTGATTTCAGCGAGTTCAATGGCGGCGCGTCGGTCTTCAGCTAGGAATTTATCAAGCTCTTCAATGGATGTTGTTTTGTTGAGATACTTGCTTTTCATAGGCTTTCTCTCCCAGTTCGACGAGAGAATAGCAGAAAAGTAGGCTGCGCGTCACAACATTAGTTTGAAAGCGGTGTATATGTTGCAACCGACGCGGGATGACGCGTCGGTTGCAACTCGGTACGATTATGGCTTGATGTAGGTGTAGCCTTGCTGCTGCAGATAGCTGAGCTCAGCGACGCCGCTTGGGACGATGTTGTCCTCGAAAACTTCGAACAGGTCTTTTTTGTAGTCGATTTTGCGGCCTGCCAGGGTGTTGTTACAGACACTAAAGGCGACGCGTTGGGTCTTCAGATTGGTGACGTCGCTTTGCAGTTTTTGGTTCGATACTGCGCTTTTCAGCAACGCAACGCCGTTGCCGTGCAGGACAACCTTGACGTCGATGTTTTCAGCACCCACCGCGTTGATGTGGTTTTGAATGTTGCGCAGCGCGCCGCGGTATTTCTTATCCGAATCGCCGCCATCATAGTTGATGTGATAGACGACCTTTTGTTTGCCATAGCGCTCGTTGGCATCAGCCGGTGCGCTCGCAAAGGCGAACATCGTAACGGCAAGCATAATAACGCTCAGAATTTTTTTCATGATGTCGACTCCCATCGTGTCAATATTATGGCTTTACTATGGCTTTGGACATTTTTGTCTTCAAACACCGTCAAAAAACATATCACAAAAAGCGAATGTGTATAGAGGCTATTTTTTAAAGGGATTTGAAGAAAAATATAATTAACTGTAAAAAATTGTATATTAAGTTATTTCACACAAAAAATTAATTTTTTATTGTATTTCCTAAACTTATTATGTAAAAAAACTTCCCATTGAATGAGGAAGCCATGGACGCTCTTGAACCCCGTACAGCAATGTTACTTGCCGCCCTGGCGATTGGTGCCGCTTTTGGCGTCACGGCACGGTTGACGGCATTTTGTTTCCGCTCGGCGGTTTTGGAGCTTTTGGCGCGTCGGATCGGTTTCCAGGCGGTCGCTTGGACGTTTGCGCTGGCGTTTGCCGTCACGGCGACCCAGGTGCTGTCCTTCACCGGTACGGTTGATGTTTCCGAAAGTATTTACCTGTCCAGCTCGTTGCCGTGGCTCACGCTGGCGCTGGGTGGTGTGTTGTTCGGCATCGGCATGATTTTGGCCCGCGGTTGCGGCGCGCGGCACATGGTGTTGGTAGCCGGTGGAAATTTACGCTCCGCCATTGTGCTCAGCGTGCTCGGTATCGTCGCCTACATGACGTTGCGCGGCATCTTGGCAGTGCCACGGACATCTCTTGAAGCTGTCGGTACCCTCGACATCGCCACCCTCGGTCTGGCTTCCCAAAGCCTTGCTGATCTCATTGGTAATGGTGGCATCACGGGGTTGCTGATCGCTGCAATCTTTGTGGTCGGCGCTTTTGTCGTGGCCTTTAAATCCGGTGCTAAGGCGCCGCGCGTTGCCGCGTTGACCGGCGTCGTCGTCGGCCTGTTGATCGCCGCCGGTTGGTATGCGAGCGGTGTTATCGGCTATGACGAGTTTGAGCCGGTGCGCGCGCAGTCGCTGACCTTCACCGCCCCTGTCGGTAACGCCATCCAATTCCTGATGACGTACACTGGTGCCAGCGCGGACTTCGGCATCGTCGCCGTCGGCGGTGTTGTCATCGGCGCACTGATCGTGGCACTGGTACGCGGTGAATGGCACTTAGAAGCGTTTGAGACTCCGCACCAGTTGCTGCGTTATGTCGGCGGCGGGGCTTTAATGGGCTTCGGCGGTGTGCTTGCGCTCGGGTGCACGATTGGCGCCGGATTGTCCGGGGTCAGCACATTGTCCATCGGCTCGATCTTGGCGATTAGCTCGATCTTCGCTGGTGCGCTGCTCGGCGATCTGCTGGTGCGTCGTCGCATCGAAGCACGCTCAATGGAAGTGCTGCCGGCGGAATAACTTTACCGTCGCACAAAACATATTCGATTTTTCGTAAGTGTTGAGTCATACTCCCTCCCGCATTAGGGAGGACATCATGCGTACACTTATCATGCTCATTGCGCTCGTTATGGTCACGTTGTCGCCACAGGCGGTTCGAGCCAGCGAAGACATCGCCGATCAATATCCGGCGTCTATGTTGTATTCAAAACCGGTCGAGGTGATTCCGCATGTTTGGTCGGCAATCGGTGCGACTGCGCCGCCGACTTATGACAACGTCGGCCACAACAACAACCTGAGTTTCATTGTCACCGGCGACGGCGTCATCGTCATCAATGGCGGTGGCGCGTACTTGCTGGCCAAGGCGTTGCATGACGAAATCAAAGTGATCACCGATCAACCTGTGAAGCTGGTGATCAATGAAAACGGCCAAGGGCATGCGATGCTCGGCAACAGCTATTGGGCCAGCCAAGGAGTCCCGATCTTGGCGCATGTTGATGCCGCCCACGAATTCAATGACACCGCCGGGCAGGTTTTAGATGCCGCCAAACGTACCCTTAAAGAGCGCTTTGAAGGCACCACCGCCGTTGGCCCGACCGAGACGTTCGAAGATAAGCGCGTCATCGAAATGGGCGATTTCAAGATCGAGGTCTTGCACCTAGGCCCGGCGCACAGTGCCGGCGATATTCAGGTATGGCTGTCGGCGCAATCGCTGGTGATTGCCGGCGATATGGCCTTTCACGAACGTATGCTGCCGATTTTTGACGACACCAATACCAAAGCATGGGTGGAAACCTGGAAAGGTCCGTTTGAAGCGCTGGGCGCTACGTATGTAATCCCAGGGCATGGGCACCCCACCAACATGGCGCAGGTGCGCCGCTACACGCTTGATTATCTGGAATACCTGCGCGCCAAAATTCGCGAACACATCGACGGCGGCGGTAGCTTGGAGGGTGCTTATTATGTTGACCAGTCGGCGTACGCGCACCTGGATACGTTCGAGCAATTGGCGACCCGTAATGCAGGGCGCGTCTATGTGCAGATGGAATGGGAGTAGCGGGGCAGGTCGCTAGCCCCAAATCTCGGATTTAATCTGCTCCAGCCAGACCTCGGCGTATCTGGCGTCGGCTTCTCGTGTGTCCGCATCTGCGCCCAGGACAGAGAAGTCGGTCTCGTTCCGCACCACATGGTCGTCTTCAAAATGATATGAGGCACCGAGTCGGAGGCCGTAATCCGGTGCGACTTGGGAATAGCAGTTGGCGATCCAGCTGGGTGGCGGGGCGGTTGTGTCGGTAAGGTCCGCAACTGCGGAATCGACGGCGACACGGGCTTGGCTGGCCGCGGTCGAGCCGGCTTTTGGCAGCGCGTCCGTGAGCGCCGAGTCGCCGATCACGTAGACATCTTTTAAAAGTGTCGACTCGAATGTTTTAATGTTGATCGGGCACCAGCCGGTATCATCGGTGGCCCCCGCATCCATCGCGATGCGCCCAGCGGTTTGGGGGGGGATGACATTCAAGACATCGGCTTTGATTTCGTCAAAATCGGTGTAAGCGGTGAGTGATTCCGGATCGACCTCGCGGACCGCCCCGTCGTCGGCAATGGCGCGATATTCGATGATGTCGCTGTAAAGCGTATCCCAGGCCTCGGTAAACAGGTCTAGGAACGGAAACGAATCTTTGGCGTCCAAGATCAATAGCCGCGCGCCCGGTTTGTTTTGCTTCAGGTAGTGTGCGATCAGGCACGCGCGTTCGGCCGGTGCCGGTGGGCAGCGATACGGCGCGCGCGGCATGCTCATCACGAACAGACCGTCATCGGGCATCGCGGTGAGTTGATCTGCCAGTAGTGTCGTTTGCGGGCCGGCCTTCCAGGCATGCGGCACACGATCCACGGTGTCCTCGGAAAGGCCTTCGATGCTGCTATAATTAAGCTCAATGCCCGGCGATAAGATCAGTTTGTCATAGCGGATTGTCTCGCCGTCGCTGGTCACCACATGATGCTTGTCGGCGTCAATGGCATCGGCGCGGGTGAAGCGAACGTCGATTCCGCGCCCGATTAGTGCGTCGTAGCCGACCTCAATGCTGCTGAGATCCCGCATCCCGGCGATCACAGCGTTTGAGCCCGGGCACATCCAAAATCGCTTTTGATCGCTGAGCAAGATCACTTCTGCGCTCGGCATCTGCGCTTTGGCGGCGCGCGCTGCTGCGGCGCCGCCAAAGCCGCCACCGATAATTACAAACCGTGCGGGTGCTGCGTGCAGATACGCAGGCGCCGCGATCAAGGCGCCGGCAGCGGCACCGATTTGCAGTGCGCGACGACGGCTGAAGTTCATGATTTCCATGTATGAACGTTTCCTTTTATGAGCGTGAACCCATGGGGTCTAGCGCAATGCGCATTTGCTGCTATATCAAAGTGCATGAAACGATTTTCGATTCTAACGGGACTGGCTGTTTTAGCAATCGCTGTAAGCGCGATGGCGTTGCCGCGTGTCGTCGTCGCCGCTGAGTTGGTAATGTTCGAAAGTGAGTCCTGCACGTGGTGTCAGCGCTGGCATGACGAAATCGGCACCATCTATCCAAAAACCAGCGACGCGCGTTGTGCGCCGCTCCGGCGCGTGGATATCGGTGAGGCGCGACCTGATGATCTGTCGGATATTAAAGGTATTGTCTACACGCCGACGTTTGTTTTGGTTGATGCGGGCCGAGAGGTTGCCCGCTTGGTCGGCTATCCCGGCGAAGATTTTTTCTGGCCAATTCTTGCTGATCACCTTGCAAAACTCCCAAACGGCTGTCCAAAATAGTGATGGGAGAACCGTCTATCATATTCAATCTTGATATATCGTCTTTTTTGAATATGATAAATGATGGGGGCGACGATCAAGGTTTTCTTTATATTAAGAAGCTGAGATTCCGCAGATAAGGATAATGATCGCTCCCGCGAGGCAATTTTAATTGGGAGGCGATATCCAATGCCAAAGACCAAGACACTCGTCTCGGCGTTTGCGGCCATACTTATGATGGCCGGCACGGCGGGCGCTGCTGAGCTCGCAAAGTACGAAGTCGTCGAAATGGCGATTCCGAAATCGCTCACCGGCAAGGCCGGGGATCCGGCCACGGGCGAAAAAGTTTTTATCAATCGTAAACTTGGTAACTGTCTGGCCTGCCATCAGGTGACGGCACTCGAGGCGCAACCGTTCCATGGCCTTATCGGGCCAACTTTGGACGGGGTCGCCGAGCGTTATAACGAAGGACAGCTGAGACTGCAGGTCGTGAATGCCAAAGCGATTAATCCAGATACCATCATGCCGGCCTTCTATCGAACCGAAGGACTCCATCGGGTTCTCAAGAAGTTCGACGGCAAAAGCATTCTGACGGCCGAACAGGTCGAAGATGTGGTGGCTTATCTGACAACCCTTAAGTGATCCAACAAACATTCGAGGAAACACGAGGTACCCATGTCACAGAAAAAAGCACTTGCAGCACTGAGCCGACGTGAAGCGCTGCTTCTTGCGGCAGGAGCGACCATGGTCGCTGCTGGCGGCGTCGTCTTGAAAAGCAGCCCGGCCAACGCTGACCCCAAAATGGTCGACGAGGCGGTGATGAAACTGATCGGCGACACCAAGCCGGTCGATGGCAAGATTACTCTTGATCTGCCGCAGATCGCGGAAAACGGCAACACCGTCCCGCTCGGCATCAGTGTCGAAAGCCCAATGACAGCGGATAATTACGTCAAAGCCGTTCACTTATTTGCGGACGGCAACCCGACACCCGCCGTCGCATCGCTTTATTTCACGCCGATGTCCGGTAAAGCCGAAGCTTCGACCCGCATGCGCATGGCGGGCACGCAAAACGTCATTGCGGTCGCCGAGATGAGCGACGGCAAAGTGTTCCGCGCCTCGCAAGAGGTTAAAGTCACCATCGGTGGCTGCGGCGGCTGAACCAGGGAACAGGAGATAATATCATGGCTAAGAATGTAAAACCTCGCGTCCGTGTCCCAGGTAAAGCGGCCAAGGGCGAGATCATCGAAATCAAAACCTTGATTTCACACAACATGGAATCTGGGCGCCGCAAGGGCAAAGACGGTAAACTTATCCCGCGTTCGATCATCAACAAGTTCGAAGTGACGTTTAACGGGAACGCGGTGTTTAGTTCCGACTGGCATCCTGCGGTTTCGGCCAACCCGTACATGGCGTTCTTCGCGAAAGTCGACGAGAGCGGTGAGTTCGCCTTCAAGTGGACCGACGATGACGGCTCGGTTTACGAAAAGACGGCAAAAATCGCCGTATCTTAAGCGGCAGCGAAAACGCCGATAAAAAAATATTGGGAGGCGAACAAAAATGAAGAGTTTTTGGAGTGATATCACCCTCGCCGTAGCCACACTTGGCGTGGCTATGGGCATTGGGGCATCAAGCGCCAATGCAGCCGATTGGGGGCCTTATCAGGTTGAAGATCGCCGCAGCGGCTACACGTACATGACCGACGAAAGCCGGGCCATGCAGGTCGACACGTTCCAAAACCCGGGCATGCTTTGGGTCGAGGAAGGCGCTGAATTATGGACCACTGTTGACGGCAAAGCGGGCAAGTCATGTTCGACGTGCCACGGTGATGCGGCGGAGTCCATGAAGGGCGTCGGCGCGCGTTACCCTGTCTTGGACGAGGGCTTGGGTAAGCTGAAAAACGTTGAGCAGCAGATCAATATCTGCCGCGAGAAGAACATGGAAGCGGCTCCCTACAAATGGGAATCGAAAGAAATGCTCTCGATGACGTCATTCGTAAACCATCAGTCGTTGGGCATGCCGATGGACGTCAAAGTCGACGGTGCGGCGGCCCCGTTCTTTGAAAAGGGCAAAGCGTTCTATTATGAGCGTCGTGGCCAGTTGGACATGGGCTGCAAGCACTGCCATGAAGACAACGCCGGCAACATGATTCGGGCCAACACCCTTTCGCAAGGGCAAGGCAACGGCTTCCCGACGTATCGTCTGAAGTGGCAAAAGCCCGGCTCGTTGCATCGCCGCTTCCGTGGCTGCAACAAGCAGGTTCGTTCAACGCCCTTCGGGTATGGTTCGGACGAGTACGTGAACCTTGAACTTTACGTAAAGTACCGTGGTCGTGGCCTTCCGGTGGAAACGCCGGCGGTGCGTAACTAACGACCCGTTTGTGACCGGAGCGGAGGGGCCATGCGCCCCTCCGGTTCCACTTACTTACCAAACTTGAATAAGGAACGGTGCCGTGATTTCTCGTCGCGAGTTCTTCCACCTTGCTGCCGCCTCTGCCGTGGTAACCGGCTCCAGCATGCCCTTCGGTCGCGCCATGGCGAGCCAGGCGATGACGCAGAAAGAACTGCTGTCATTTGATTCGTTGGGCCAAGTCACGCTGCTGCATTTTACCGATATGCACGCGCAGCTGACCCCGATCTATTTTCGCGAGCCCTCGTTTAACTTGGGTGTCGGTGAGGTTAAGGGGCTGCCGCCGCATATCACCGGGCGCGATTTTCTGAAAGAATTCAACATCGACGAGGGCACGCCTGAAGCGTATGCGCTGAGCAGCGAAGACTTCTCCGCGCTGGCACGTGAATACGGTCGCGTCGGTGGCGTAGATCGGATGGCAACGTTGGTCAAAGCGATTCGCGCTGAACGTCCGAACAACACGTTGTTTCTGGATGGTGGTGACACGTGGCAGGGCTCATACACCGCGCTGAAGACCGGTGGCGAAGACATGGTTCGCGTGCAAAATGCGCTCGGTGTCGATGCTATGACCGCGCATTGGGAATTCACGTTCGGTGAAGAGCGCGTCAACGAACTGAAAGACACCCTTAATTTCCCATTCTTGGCCGGCAACGTGACCGACACCACATGGGAAGAAGACGTTTTTGATTCGACCGCATATTTTGAGCGGGGCGGTATCAAGATCGCCGTCATCGGCCAAGCATTCCCTTACACGCCCGTGGCCAACCCGCGTTATCTGATCCCGAACTGGTCGTTCGGTATCAACGAGAAAAAAGTCCAAGCGCACGTCGATAAGGCACGGGCGAGCGGCGCCGGTCTGGTTGTGCTGTTGTCGCACAACGGCTTCGACGTCGACCGTAAGATGGCAAGCCGGGTGTCCGGGATCGACGTGATTTTAACCGGCCACACCCACGATGCGTTGCCGCGCACGGTGCAGGTCGGTAAGACCTTGTTGGTCGCATCCGGTAGCCACGGCAAATTCTTATCCCGTCTGGATCTGGACGTTGCGGGTGGCGAAGTGAAGGCGTTCCGCTACAAGCTGATGCCGATTTTCTCGGACGTGATTGATCCGGACCCGGAAATGGCGGCGCTGGTACAAGATATCCGCGCGCCCTTCGCGTCAGAGATCGACAAAGTGTTGGGTACGACCGAGCAGGTTTTGTATCGCCGCGGCAATTTCAACGGCACCTTCGATGATTTGATCTGCGAAGCGTTGATCAGCGAACGCGACGCCGAGATTGCGCTGTCGCCGGGCTTCCGTTGGGGTTCCAGCCTTTTGCCGGGCCAAGATATCACGGTTGATCACGTGTATCATCAAACCTCGATTACCTACCCGAACGTTTACCGCAACGAGATGACCGGCGAGTTCTTGAAGGTCATCTTGGAAGACGTCGCCGACAACTTGTTCAACAAAGACCCGTATTATCAACAGGGCGGCGACATGGTACGCGTCGGCGGCATGGCCTATACCATCGATATCAACAAAGATATCGGTAACCGAATTTCCAACATGACGTTGCTCAAAGACGGCTCGCCGATCGATGCCAATCGCTCGTACGTGGTTGCAGGGTGGGCGTCGGTCAACGAAGGCACCGAAGGACCGGCGGCGTATGATCTGGTATCGGATCATATTTCCAAACAAAAAACCATTAAGCTGCCGGAAAACCAAACCGTGACTGTGCGCGGCGCTTAAGCGCGTGCGTTGATGTGAGGATATAGCCCGCATGGCCGGATTTGACGTCGGACTTTGGGGCGCGTTGATCGCCGGCCTGCTGAGTTTTATGTCGCCCTGCGTGCTGCCGTTGGTACCGCCGTATCTGTGCTTTATTGGTGGCGTCAGTCTCTCTGAAATGACGGATAAAGCCGGGCCGCCGCCAGGCGCAAACCGGCGTGTGTTTACCTCTGCCTTGGCTTTTGTTTTGGGTTTCACGTCGGTGTTCGTGCTGTTCGGCGCGACCGCATCGGTTTTGGGTCAATTGCTGGCAGACAACATGCTCTGGATCGGCCGTGTCGCCGGTGTCTTGATCATCATCATGGGCGTGCACTTCTTAGGGATCGTCAAAATCCCGTTGTTGTATCGCGAAGCCCGGTTCCAGGGACCGGCCAAGCCGGTCGGGTTATTCGGTGCTTTCCTGATGGGCTTGGCGTTTGCGTTCGGCTGGACACCTTGCGTCGGCCCGGTGTTGGCCGCGATCCTCATGGTCGCCAGCAGCGAAGAATCGGTAATGCGTGGCACTTTGTTACTGGCAACCTATGCCGCCGGTATCGGCTTACCATTCCTGATCGCCGCCGTGGCCATCGGCCCGTTCTTGCGGATGATGCCCGGCATTCGCAAATACATGGGTGCGATTGAAAAGGGGATCGGCGTTCTGCTGATCATCACAGGGGTATTGTTCTTGACCGGCAGCGTTGCAGATATTGCGTACTGGCTGCTGGAAACGTTCCCGTCGTTGGGGAAAGTCGGCTAGCCGCCAAAGCGGAAGAACAATATCCGATCAAACGACCGCAACTCGCGAAGCACATTGACGACGGCCTGACTGTCGCGCGCGTCTAGGGCCGGCAGCAACGACGCCACCGAGTCTTCTGCGCCGTCAAACAATCGCACAAACTCAATATCGTTTTGAATGCCGGCGGGGGCCATGGCGCGACAGGTCGGCACCAACTTTTGATATGCTAGGGTGTCGGTTGCGATGGCGGCCCGGACCTCTGCATTGCCAAGCTCCGGCGCGGGCCGACGAAACACGTACAGCCGATCCATCACCGTATTCATATCCGTAATGCAGTCCGCATAAACCCGTACACCGTTGCGCTGCCGAAGCTCATATAGCATACGGCGGACCGGTAAGAGCAGCGCTTGTGCTGCTTTCATATCGCCGTCGGTCGCGCTGTCTAACCCGTTGTTCAGCGCTTTGCCGACCTTGGATAATGTCGGCGCGAACGTACCATCTTTTGCGAATTCGGTAGGTGGGGCAGATTTATATGTGCTCTCCAAGGATTGCCAACTGTCCACCGCAGCGCCGAGTTCCAGCGAGGCCAGTCCAGGATTGCCGGTGCGAAGGTAGTTCATCGCCGCGCGGTATCCGCTGTACGCTTCAGATACCTTGGCGTTAAAGTCTGAAAGGGAGTCGGCGGCCAGCGGCATCGCCGGCAAAGCCATCAAACAGACAATCGCGAGGACTTTGGATGTTTGGGACACAAGATCGTTCCTCTGGTGAATGGTCATTGCCGGGCGCGGGTGTGCCCTGATAATATATTCATATTATAGAATACGAAACAGGGCTCGGAGACAACGATGATCACACGTCGCCGCTTTCATCAAGCCGCCCTTGCAAGCGCACTCGCGGGTATAGCCAGTGGCGCCATGTGGCCGGACACCGCTGCTGCGGAGGCGTTGACCTATACCGATGATGGGTTGATCTATCAGCCGTGGTTCTTGGACTCGTTTTTGATCATGAACGAGGATTTGGCCGACGCCCACAGCAACGGCAAACGCTTTGTCGTGTTTTGGGAACTCAAGGGTTGCCCATACTGCAAAGAAACGCACCGCGTTAACTTGGCACAGCCGCTGATTTTGGATTACGTCAAAAGCAACTTCAGTGTCTTGCAGTTGAATGTCATAGGGTCCCGTATCGTTACCGATTTTGACGGCGAAGAGTTGTCTGAGCGCGCGTTGGCGCAAAAATGGCAGGTAAAATTTACGCCGACCATTCAGTTCTTCACCGATGATGTTGATGCCGCCAAAGGTCGCACTGGCAAGCAAAACGAAGTCGCGCGCATTCCAGGTTATTTTAAGCCCGAGCATTTTATCGCGATGTTCAAATTCGTCCGCGAAGAAGCCTATAAAACACAGAAATTCCACGAGTACGTCCGCCAGCAGTCGTAAAGATGGCGTTTATGGATCAGGGCTGGACAACATATTCGCTTTTTATATAATGAAATTTGTGAATATGTTATAAAAAACGACTGGTCATCATGACCTTTGGGAGGGCCGCGCGGATGCGCAATCAAAAATCAAATTCGAATGTCACCACTTCTGCAAATAAGGGCCTGAACCGTCGCAATTTTCTGCGCGCAGGCCTTGCCGGATCAACGGCGCTCGCAGCGGGGGGACTCGCAGGTGCCAGTGCGGCAAAGGCCGCCGGTCTTGATATCCCGGTCTGGAGCCAACATTTGGGCATCGACGTTGATGCAGCGCCTTACGGCAAGCCGTCGCCGTTTGAAAGCGGCGTTATTCGTCGCAGCGTCGATTGGCTGACGGCGACCCGGGAATCCTCGATTAACTTTACGCCGTTGTATGCGCTGGACGGATTCGTGACGCCGAACGGTGTGTGTTTTGAGCGTCATCACGGCGGCGCTGCCGAGGTCGATCCCGCCCAACATCATCTGATGATCAACGGCATGGTCGACCGGCCTTTGTTGTTTTCCGTCGAAGACCTTTTGCGTCTGCCCCGGGTATCGCGGTTCTTTTTCTTAGAATGCGCGGCCAACGGCGGCATGGAATGGCGTAACGCGCAGCTTAACGGCGTGCAGTACACGCACGGCATGGTGCATTGCGTGCAATACACCGGTGTGCCGTTGAAGTTGTTGCTTGAAGAGGCCGGGGTTAAGCCGAAGGCTGATTGGATCATGGTCGAGGGCGGCGATAGCGCTGGCATGAACCGTTCGATCCCGATGGCCAAGGCATTGGATGACTGCATCGTTGCATTGTTCATGAACGGCGAACGTTTGCGGGTCGAGCAAGGCTACCCGGTGCGCCTTGTGGTGCCGGGCTTTGAAGGCAACATGTGGGTCAAATGGCTGCGCCGAATCGAAGTCGGTGACGGTGCATGGCAGGCCCGCGAAGAAACCTCGAAATACACCGATCTGATGCCCGATGGGCGTGCACGCCGGTTTACTTGGGAAATGGATTGTAAGTCTGTAATCACCAACCCGTGCCCGGAAAACCCAATCCCGGGTAAGGGTGCCAATGTGCTCACCGGCCTCGCATGGTCGGGGCGCGGCACGGTGACCCGTGTTGATGTGTCGATGGACGGGGGCCGTAATTGGCACGAGGCCCGGCTCGAAGGGCCGGTAATGCCTAAGTGCCTGACTCGATTCTATCTGGACGGCTGGGAATGGGACGGCAGCGAGGTGTATCTGCAAAGCCGTGCCATTGATGATACCGGCTACGTACAACCGCAAATGGCGGCGCTGCAGAAAGTCCGTGGAATCAATTCCATCTATCACAACAACGCCATCCAAACTTGGCATGTGCTAAAGACTGGCGAGGTGGATAATGTTCGTCTTGGTTAAGCGCATCGCAATTATGCGTATCGTATTGGCGGCGCTGGCCGTCTTCGTTACCGTTGGCTCGGTCACGGCGGCTGAGCGACAGTATCCGGGCGTTGGGCGTGACGCGACGCCGGCGGAAATCCAAAGCTGGGACATTGATGTCCGACCGGACGGTAAGGGCGCACCCCCGGGCCACGGCACGCCCTCTGACGGAGAGCGCGTGTATTTGGTCAAATGCGCATCCTGCCATGGTGAGTTTGGCGAGGGTGGTGGTCGTTATCCGGTTTTGATCGGCGGCTTCGGCACGCTGAAGCATCAACGCCCTGAAAAAACCATCGGCAGCTATTGGCCGTATGCGTCCACAGTTTTTGATTATATCAAGCGCGCGATGCCATTTGGTAATGCGCAAAGCCTCAGCAATGACGAAGTCTATGCATTGACCGCGTTCTTGTTGTTCATGAACGATATCATCACCGAAGACACGTCGATCTCAGCGGCCAACATCGGCACCATTGAAATGCCGAACAAGATCAACTTCTTCGACGACCCGCGCCCGGATGCGCAGCCGAAAGGTGACCCGTGCATGAAAGACTGCGGCGGCCCGATCAAGGTGACCGGCAGTGCTCGCAAGCTTGACGTGACGCCGGAGACCGGGGGCGACGCGGTGGAGGAAGGCGCAGCGGCATCTTCTGCACCCGTCGAAACCCAAGTCGCAGCGGCATCTAGCGGGGATGCGCAGGCCGGTCGCTCGGTCTTTAATAAGTGCAAAGCCTGTCATTTGGTGGACAGCGCCAAGAACCGTGTTGGCCCCGGCCTCAAAGATCTTTTCGGTCGTGCGGCAGGAACACACGACGGCTTCAAATACTCTAAAGATATGATGGCCGCAGGGGACAAAGGCTTGGTGTGGACGGATGAGACCGTCGCCGCGTTTGTCGCCGATCCGAAGGGATATCTTGGCGAACAACTCGGGAAAAGCCGGGCCAACACGCGGATGGCTTTTGCGGGCGTGCGCAGTGAAAAAGATGTCTTGGATTTGATTGCGTATTTGAAAGAAGCTACTCAACCCTGAGCAACCTGAAGATGGCGGTAGCGTCAGGCCGCGTCGGTCTTGCGTGCCGCCATCATTTTTTCCCGCGCCGCTTTAGCCTCTGTTGAGCAGAACAGATTGTACATAAATTCCAACATTTTACCGACGTCCTCGCTGGCGATCGAGTAATAGATGGTCTTGCCTTCACGCCGTGTGGCGACCAGGCCGTCGCTGCGCAGACGTGCGAGTTGCTGCGACAGCGTAGGTTGCCGCAGGCCGAGCATAATTTCTAGGTCAGAGACCGAGACTTCCCCCTCGCTCAGATGACATAAGATCAACAGGCGGTTTTCATTCGCCATCGACTTCAAAAAATCAGCCGCTTGCGATGCCCCGTCGAGCATTGCCTTTTCAACCATGTTGAGCCTCTGTTCAATCTCAATCCGCTTACATGCGAACAGACGGATCATAGCGAATACGCGTTTAATTGGCCAATTTATATTCAAAGCCCTGTATATGATGGTGAAATCGTGCGTATCTGTTTAAGCGTGCGTCGGGCGAGGCAACGCGCAGAGAATACCGCCGATAAACGCAATCGCAGCCACGGTGAAATCCGGCCACAAGCCAAGCGTCCACGCCCAAAGACCGTCCCAAATGCCCCACAAAAGTGGCAGGGCGACCGCCCACAGTGGTGGGCGGCGGCGCAAAAACGCAAATCCGCCAAAGTTTACTAACATCATTGAAAGCGGCGTTGTGCCAGCCGTTTGCATTGTAGATAACGGCCATCCGACGGCGTTTGCGAACATCGGGTGCAAGGCCATCGCTGCCAGCAAAAGCATGCCCCCCAGCATGGAAAATCTATCGAGGCCAAGGGATACGTTGGCTGTCTTTGCCAACCCCGCCCAAAGCAAGATCACTCCACCTTGCGCGATGAATATCGAACCAAACGCCACAGCGGCCCAGTTCAACTGCGCATAGTGTTCAATATGAAAGCCGTAACCGACCCAGATCCAAAACCCAGCAATTATTGTCAAAACGATCCTGGCATTCACTCGGCCGCCGCGCCGTGCGCAGGCAATGATGCCCCAAATCATGGCAAAACCCGCAAGATGTCCTGGCCAGACCCCTTCGTTGTAGCGCGCGATCATGTCGATATAGACGTCTGGCGTGAACGGGATCAGGCGGTCCATAACCTACAAGCTTGCGACGTGATCGGCGATGCGCGCGCGCTGCTTTGCGTCCGGTAGCGGTCCCGACAGTGCGCCCATGTTTTCCGTCATATGCGCGACTTTCGACGTCGCCGGGATCGCGCAGGTGATCGCGGGGTGCGAGATAATGAACTTCAGCAACACCTGCGACCAATTTTCCGCCCCGAAGTCAGCGGCCCAACGCGGCAACGGGTGACGCTGCATGTGGTCGATCAAGGCGCCCCGTTGAAATGGCCGATTGGCGATCACGGCGACGCCATGGTCGGCGGCTATGGGCAGCAAATGTTGCTCGGCTTCGCGGTCTGCAGCGTTATAGGTCAGCTGGATAAAATCGACATCAGGTTCGCGCATCACCTTGGCCATCTCGTCATGGCGCATACCGTGAGATGTGGTGATTCCGATATAGCGGATCCTGCCTTCGGCTTTGCGTTGGCGCAGTGTTTCAAGGTGGCCTTCCCAGTTGACCAAGTTATGCACCTGATACAAATCGAACGTTTTCAGCCCCCAAAGCTTTTCGGAAGACGCCATTTGCGATTCGCCGTGCCATGTCGACGGTGTCCACACTTTGGTTGCCGAAAACAGTCCCTCGGTTTTTTGTAGTTTGTTCAGGGCATAACCGATCACCTCTTCCGCCGATCCGTACATCGGTGACGAGTCGACCATGCCGCCGCCCAAAGTGAAAAATTGCTTTAGCACATCGGCACAGTTATCGCGCAGCGCGCGGTCATCGCCGACATTAAATGTTATCCAAGTCCCCATGCCGATGGCGGGAATGCGCTCACCGGATTTTGGAATCGAGTGGGCTCTGATGCCGGAAACAGTGGCGCCGACCGGTCCTGCCAATGTCATCGCAGCGCCGGCGGCGGATAAGCTCAAGAATGTGCGGCGGTTTATCATCCAATGCATGCTCTTCACATAGGTAAGCCGCCCGTGGATGTCGAGCCTTTGTCAGCTATTTTCACATTGCAGCGACGGCGCAAGCCCACCCGCTTCGACAATGAAGCTGGCGATGGTCTCAACGCCGTCACCGGTTTTCATGTTGGTGAACACAAACGGGCGGTCGCCCCGCATACGCTTGGTGTCGCTGTCCATCACCGAGAGATCTGCGCCGACCATGGGTGCTAAATCAGTTTTGTTGATCACGAACAAGTCCGAGCGCGTAATGCCCGGGCCGCCTTTGCGCGGGATTTTTTCTCCCGCCGACACGTCGATCACATAGATCGTGATGTCGGCCAACTCGGGCGAAAAGGTGGCGGCCAAGTTGTCGCCGCCGGACTCGATCAAGATCAGATCTAGGCCCGGAAATTTGCCCAGCATGGTATCAATGGCGGCCAAGTTGATTGACGCGTCTTCGCGGATCGCGGTGTGCGGGCAACCGCCGGTCTCGACTCCCATGATGCGCTCTTCGGGTAGGGCGCCGGCGCGGGTCAGGATCATTGCGTCTTCTTTGGTATAAATATCGTTGGTGATGGCGCAGATGTCATAGGTGTCGCGAAACAGCTTGCATAAGTTTTCCATCAACGCTGTTTTGCCCGAGCCCACTGGCCCGCCGATGCCGATCCGCAAAGGGCCGTTTGCTGAATTCGTCATGATCTGAATAACCTCGTGTACTGGGTTTCGTGCCGCATGGCGGCGATATCCGACATCATCGCGATGCCGCCTAAGTTGTGAATATCTGCGTTGATTGCAGCTTCGGCCGTCGCATCAATCGGCACTTCGAGCGCTGCCAAAATACGTTGCCCCGCCGTTTGCCCCAATGGGATCAACCGCACGCCGGCCGATACCAAGTTTGCCGCCAGCCCATGCAGATACGCATGCAATGCGGCGGCTTTTGGGATGTTATGTCCGCTGGCTGCAAGCGCGACGGCGATTGGATATGCGACATCATGCCCGAGTGTCGCCCGCGCATCCCGCGCCCCCGGCCATGTCCAGGCATCCAGCACGGTTTTCAAAAACGCCGTGCCTTGTGCTGTGGTTTCCAGATAGCGTTCCTTGCTCGGTGCCAGAGCGAGGGCTTGCTCGTTTAGGGAACTCAGGTTCGCACCGTCATAGGCATGCTGGAACAGCACCGCATCGGTCCAACCGCTGCCATAACGGATGACGTCGGAAATCCAATTTTGCAGGTCGACCTCGGTCTCGATGCGCCGGTCTTCGACCGCCCATTCAATGCCGTGCGAATACGCGAATGCGCCGACCGGAAAACTCGGCGATAGCCATGCCAGCAAACGGTATAGGCCAGGATACAGATCAGGATCGCTCATCTGTGTGACCCGTGCGCGTAGTCGTGATCATCATCGTCGTGATGATGCCCCCCACCGCCGTCCCCATAGGCACCGCCCTCGGGGTCAAATGGTTCATCGACCAAGCGCACATTGGCGCCCAAGCCTTTGACCATCTCGCCGATCACATGGTCTTCGGCGATCAGGATACGCCCGCCGCTGATTTCCGCCGACAAATGCCGGTTGCCGATGTGCCACGCGATCCGCGCAAGGTGCACCGGGTCGTCGCAGGTGATTTCAAGCAACGGCTCCGCTGCTGCTTTCACAGCAATTATGCGTCCGTCATCCAACATCAGACCGTCACCGTCGCGAAGCGTGGTGGCGCGCGTCAGATCAAGCACGAACACGGTGCCGTTCATCCCCAACATTCGCATCCGCCTTCGGTGCCGATCATGATGGGTCAGCACGACGGTGTCGGCTGCCGGCCCCGACCAGTCCCCCTTGGGTATGCGTTTTTCGGCGCGTTGCATCAGCTGTTCACTCTCACTAGTACAAAAAGTAGCGCTGCGCCATCGGCAGCTCGCTCGCCGGCTCGCAGGTCAACAATTCTCCGTCTGCGCGTACTTCATAAGTTTCCGGATCAACCTCAATCACCGGCAAGAGGTCATTGAGAATCATGGATTTCTTGGAAATCCCGCCCCGCGTGTTGGCTACCGGCAGCAAATCTTTATCGACTCCCAAAATTTTTTTCAGCCCATTTTCAACCGCAGCTTGGCTGACGAAGGTTACGCTGCTTGCGGTCATGGACCGACCGAAGCTGCCGAACATCGGGCGATAATGTACCGGCTGTGGTGTCGGAATCGAGGCATTCGGATCACCCATGGCCGCCGCCGCAATCGTGCCGCCGACCATCACCAAGTCCGGTTTGACGCCGAAGAACGCCGGCGACCACAGTACCAAGTCCGCCCGTTTGCCGACTTCAATTGAGCCGATATGGGCGGCCATGCCGTGCGCGATGGCAGGATTGATGGTGTACTTCGCGATGTAGCGACGCACCCGCATGTTGTCGTTATCGCCGGTTTCAATCGACAGCGCGCCGCGTTGGCGCTTCATTTTATCTGCGGTCTGCCATGTGCGGATCAGCACTTCACCGACCCGGCCCATGGCCTGACTATCGGACGCGATGATCGAAAATGCACCGATGTCGTGCAAAATGTCTTCGGCGGCGATGGTTTCCCGGCGAATGCGGCTTTCGGCAAATGCCACGTCTTCGGGTATGCGGTTGTCCAGGTGATGGCAGACCATCAACATGTCCAAATGCTCGTCGATGGTGTTGACCGTATAAGGTCGCGTCGGATTGGTGCTGGACGGGATCACGTTCAGTTCGCCGCACACCTTGATGATGTCGGGCGCGTGACCGCCGCCGGCGCCTTCGGTGTGGAACGCGTGGATGGTGCGATTTTTGAAGGCGGCAACGGTGTTTTCGACAAAGCCGGACTCGTTCAAGGTGTCGGTGTGGATCATCACTTGAACGTCCATCTGGTCGGCCACCGTCAAACAGCAGTCGATGGCCGCCGGCGTCGTGCCCCAGTCTTCGTGCAGTTTCATGGCGCAGGCGCCGCCCAGAATCTGCTCGTACAGGGCTTCGGGTTTTGACGCATTGCCTTTACCCGAAAACGCTAAATTCACTGGAAACGAGTCGGCAGCTTGGATCATGCGTCCGATGTGCCATGCACCCGGCGTGCACGTCGTCGCGTTGGTACCGGTCGCAGGCCCGGTGCCGCCGCCCAGCATGGTGGTGACGCCGGACATGATCGCATCATCGATCTGCTGCGGGCAGATCATGTGGATGTGCGCATCGAAGCCGCCGGCCGTCAGAATTTTGCCTTCACCGGCAATCGCTTCGGTGCCGGGACCGATGACGATGTCGACGTCGGGCTGGGTGTCCGGGTTGCCGGCTTTGCCGATACCGATGATGCGCCCATCGCGGAGCCCCACATCGGCTTTCACCACGCCCCAATAATCGACAATCAGCGCGTTGGTAATCACGGTGTCGGCAGTGCCGGACGCGCGGGGTGCTTGGGATTGCCCCATGCCGTCACGGATCACTTTGCCGCCGCCGAATTTTACTTCTTCACCATAGGTCGTGTAGTCGCGTTCGACCTCGATAAACAATTCGGTGTCGGCTAAACGGACTTTATCGCCCGTGGTCGGGCCGAACATATCCGCATACGCGGCGCGTGAAATTTTAGCCGGCATCAAGGGCCCCCATGATCTTTTGATTAAATCCGTAAACCGTGCGTGTGCCGAGCAGCGGCACCAGCATCACGTCACGGCTTTGCCCGGGCTCGAACCGCACGGCGGTGCCGGCCGCGATGTCCAAGCGCATGCCGCGCGTTTGTTCGCGGTCGAAGTCGAGCGCCGGGTTAGTCTCGTAAAAATGATAGTGGCTGCCGACCTGCACCGGACGGTCGCCGGTGTTAGAAATGGTCAGCGTTACGGTGGGCTGTCCGGCGTTCAGTTCAATCTCGCCTTCGGCGGGGATGATTTCACCTGGGATTATTTTACTAGGGATCATTGGTTTCATGTCTTCGCGCCTCAGCGGATCGGTTCGTGGACGGTGACGAGCTTGGTGCCGTCAGGGAAGGTTGCTTCGACCTGAACGTCGTGGATCATCTCGGCGATACCGTCCATGACTTGATTGCGGGAAATTACGCTGGCGCCGGCTTCCATCAGTTCGGCGACGGTGCGACCGTCACGGGCTCCTTCGACGACGAAATCGCTGATCAGCGCAATGGCTTCCGGATGGTTCAGCTTCACACCGCGTTCAAGGCGGCGGCGCGCGACCATGGCGGCCATGGATATCAGCAGTTTGTCTTTTTCCCGGGGCGTCAGGTTCATGTTTGTCTCCTTCTTATATGGACCAGACGCGGGGAAGTTCGCGTCCGTCCATTAAATTGTGCAATAACGGTGTGATGATCCGCCGCATGGCTTGGCCGCCGAAAGCGACCGCGCGAATGACGAGCTTTCCGTGCCAGGCACTCACCCCGGCAATACCGTCGGCCGGCGAGATGCCGTCGGCGATATCTTTCAGCGCCGCGTCGCGGGTCTCGGCATCGTCGGCGACATACAGAATGCTGGCCATCGTCGTGGCGCCGGAGAGTGCTGCTTTCGCCTGAAGCGCGGCTTGAATATCACCGTCGATGCGCAGTGCATCCGCATGCACCAAACGTCCGCCTCGACGCACCTGCCAGTGATCGCTGAAGTGCCCTTCGTGGATACTTTCACCCATGGCGGTACGCCCAAACACGACGGTTTCGTGGGCCAGCAGTGTTGCATTTTCAGCAAGATCAACGTCGAACGTGCGCGCCAACTGAGCGCCGTCGAAAAGAATGGTTTCCTGAGGCAGCCAGTCGAGCCTGCCGCCTTCGCCGATGTGCAGATCAACGTGAACCTTGGCCGGACCCGAGACGGAGCGATACGCGCGCTCGCTTGCTTGGCTGGTCATAATCGCATGACCTTGCGGTGCGACGCCGCCTTCAAAGCTGAGCCGATCGCCACCGGTCAGCCCGCCTGCGGTATTCAGCAACACGGCTTCGGGGATGCCGCCGCCCGGTATTTTCGGTAAGCGCACTTTGAACGAACCCGATTGGCCGAGGGTATCGAGCACGGTTTTGCCGTCCCGCACTTTGAACGTGCAACGCGCACGCCCTTTGGTGCGTTGCAGGCTTTGTCCGGTGACCGCGTCTATCGTTTCAAACGGTGAGGTGTTGTCGAACATCGGCCTCGTTCAATTCTGCTTTGTTGCCGGCAAGCACGACCTCGCCCCGGTCCATCACAGCGAAAGTGTCCGCAAGTTCGCGTGCGAAATCAAAATATTGTTCAACCAAGACAATCGCCATATCCCCTTTGTCGCGAAGATACGAGATCGCGCGCCCGATATCTTGAATGATCGACGGTTGAATGCCCTCGGTCGGCTCATCCAAGATTAACAGCTTGGGGCGTGTCACAAGCGCACGGCCAATCGCCAGTTGTTGTTGCTGACCGCCCGATAAATCGCCGCCACGACGGCGCAGCATGTCGCTCAGGACCGGAAACAGTTCAAACACTTCGTCCGGTACATTGCGTTGACCGCGCGGCAGACAGGCGAAGCCGGTTTGCAGGTTTTCAGAGACGCTCAACAGCGGAAAAATTTCCCGCCCTTGCGGCACCATAGCAACGCCTAATCGTGCGCGCTCGTGCACGGCCATGCGGGTGATGTCTTTGCCATCCCACGTCACACTGCCGAACTGCACACCTTGTTGGCCGCAGATCGCGCGCATCAGGCTGGTCTTGCCAACGCCGTTGCGGCCCATGACGCAGGTGACGTTTCCGGGTTCGGCACCAAGTGACACCCGTTTCAGCGCCTGCGCTGCACCGTAATAAAGATCAATGTTGTCAACAGCCAGCATGCTCAGCGCCCCAGATAAACGTCGATGACGTGTTGATTGGCGCTGACTTGATCCAGCGATCCTTCGGCTAGCACCGAGCCTTCGTGTAGCACCGTCACTTTGACATCGAGGTCGCGCACGAAATCCATATCGTGTTCGACGACGATCACGGAATGGGTCTTAGCGATGTTTTTTAAAAGTTTGGCGGTCTCGGCTGTTTCCGCATCGGTCATACCGGCAGCAGGCTCGTCGACCAGTAAAAGCTTTGGGTCTTGGGCCAACAACATGCCGATCTCGAGCCACTGCTTTTGGCCGTGCGACAAGCTGGCGCCGAGTTGATCGCGATGTGCGCTCAGGCGTGTGGTTTGAAGAATCTCATCAATGCGCTCAACGTCTTTGGATGACGTGCGATCAATTAGCGTTGCGAACACGCCGCGCGGGCGATCTAGGGCCAGCAAGATATTGTCATACACCGTATGGCTTTCGAACACGGTGGGTTTTTGAAACTTGCGGCCGATGCCAAGCTCGGCGATCGCGGCCTCGTCCAGTTTGGTTAAATCGGTGGATTGTCCGAACGCAACGATCCCGGTGTCGGGGCGCGTTTTGCCGGTGATCACGTCCATCATGGTGGTCTTACCGGCGCCGTTCGGACCGATGATGGCGCGCATTTCGCCTTCGGTTACATACAGGGAAAGGCCGTTCAAGGCTTTAAAGCCGTCAAAGCTGACGGAGACGTTATCAACATATAAAAGCGTGTCGCCATATACCGACATGTCAGTCCGCCTCCTGCGGGCGCGCGTCGGCGACGACGTCGCTTGCCTTGCGTTTGCGCTTTAATTGATTGACCAGCCCTAAAATGCCTTTGGGCAGGAACAGGGTGACGGCGATAAACAGGGCGCCCAGTGCGAACAGCCAGATTTCCGGAATCGCCCCGGTCAGCACGGTCTTCGATGCGTTCACCAATACCGCGCCAAGTGCGGCGCCGACCAACGTGCCTCGGCCGCCGACAGCAACCCAGATCACCGCTTCAATGGAATTCGCGGGCGAAAATTCCGACGGATTGATGATCCCGACTTGCGGTACATACAGCGCGCCGGCAACGCCAGCGATCATCGCAGAAATCGTCCAGACGAACAGTTTGTAGTTTTCGACCCGGTAGCCCAAGAACCGGGTCCGGCTTTCTGCGTCTCGGACACCAACTAAAATCTTGCCCAATTTCGAGACCACGATGGCTTGGGCGACGATAAACGCTAACACAAGGGCGAAGGCGCTCGCCGCGAATAAGCCTATCCGTGTCGCATCGGTCTGGATATCGAATCCCAAGATATCTTTGAAGTCGGTCAGGCCGTTGTTGCCGCCAAATCCCATGTCGTTACGGAAAAACGCGAGCAGCAGCGCAAACGTCATCGCTTGGGTGATGATCGACAAATACACGCCGGTGACGCGCGAGCGGAATGCGAACCAGCCGAACGCGAATGCGAGTGCGCCCGGCACCGCCATCGCCATCAAGGCAGCGAACCAAAATTGATCAAAGCCGTACCAATACCAAGGCAGCTCTTTCCAATTTAAAAATACCATGAAGTCGGGCAACTCGGGGTGCCCGTAGACGCCGCGCGATCCGATCTGGCGCATCAGATACATGCCCATCGCATAGCCGCCGAGCGCAAAGAACGCGCCGTGACCCAGCGACAGCACACCGCAGTAGCCCCACACCAAGTCAATCGACAGCGCCAACAGCGCATAGCATAAATATTTGCCTAGCAACGACACCACATAGGTCGGCACATACAGTGCGTGATCGGGCGCCAGCACTAGATTGCAGAACGAAACTGCAATCACCACAAACGTCACGATCCCGATAAAGATGAACGCGCGGGGCCCAAAGCCGCGGGCAAAGAACTTGGCGGCGATCATGATTCCACCGCCCGGCCCTTAAGCGCGAACATGCCGCGCGGGCGCTTTTGAATGAACAAGATGATAAACACCAGCACTAGAATTTTCGCGAGCACGGCGCCGGCAAAGGGTTCCAGAAACTTATTTGCGATACCCAGCGTCATTGCGCCCACCAGGGTGCCCCAAAGGTTGCCGACGCCGCCGAACACGACGACCATAAAGCTGTCGATGATATAGGACTGGCCCAGGTTCGGGCTGACGTTGTCGATCTGACTAAGGGCCACGCCAGCGATGCCGGCGATCCCGGACCCGAGCCCGAACGTCAGGGCATCCACCCAATCGGTGCGGATTCCCATCGCACCAGCCATGCCGCGGTTTTGCGTCACCGCGCGCATTTGCAGGCCATATGCGGTTTTCTTCATCAGCAACATCAACGCTGCCAACACGATCAGCGAGAACACCAAGATATAAAGCCGGTTATAGGTGATCGTCAGCTGCCCGAGCTCAAACGCACCGGACATAAATTCAGGGGTGCCGACTTCTTGGTTGGTGGGGCCGAAAATTGATCGCACGGTCTGTTGCAAGGCGAGCGAGATGCCCCAGGTCGCCAACAGCGTTTCCAGTGGCCGCCCGTACAAATACCGTATGATGCCGCGTTCAATCACCACCCCGACAGCACCGGCGACCAGGAATGCGAGCGGAATTGAGATAAACAGCGACGCTTCGAAAAGCCCCGGCACCGATGTGCGGATGTAATCTTGCACGACAAATGTTGTGTAAGCGCCAAGCATCACCATCTCGCCGTGCGCCATATTGATCACGCCCATGACGCCAAACGTGATCGCAAGGCCGATGGCGGCCAGCAACAGGACTGAGCCCAAAGACAAGCCGTACCATACGTTCTGCGCCGTCGCCCACTTCGCAAGTGTGCTGTCGATGCCTTTGACGGCGGCGTCCGCAGCGACTTTCAACTCACCCTCAGCGGTGTTCGCGAAACCCAACAATATAGACCTGGCATCGCTGTCGCCGCGTGTCTTCATCAAGATGATCGCGTCCAGCTTGGCTTTGTCGTCCAAGTCGCTCGACAGCACGGCGGCGGCCCGAGCTTGCGCCATCGCCGCTTTCACATCGGGATTGTCTTCTGTTTCGAGCGCGCGATCTAACAGCGGAATTGATGCGGGATCTTTGGCGGTAAACAGGTCGTCGGCGGCGGCTTTGCGGTCAGTGGGATTCTCGGCGCGGAGTTGCAGGCCACCCAATGCTTCACGCACAGCACGGCGCAGACGGTTGTTGACGCGAATTTTCTCGACGGCGCCACGCGGCATTTCGCCCAGCTGCTCGCCGCTGATCGGATCGGTGAGCGCATAGTTGGCGCCGACACGCTCAGCGATCACCACTTTGCCGCCAAGCTTTTGTTGAAAGAGGACACCTTTGGCGAGGGCTTCCAGGGCTGGAATGATGCGTGTGTCGCCGGTCTCGGCAAGGGCTGCGATGGCGGCTTCGCGTTCATCAAAGTCGCCTAGCGCCAAGGTGTTGATGGCGTCGCTGAGCTCGTCAGCGTGCGCGTTGGACGGGGCGTAGAAAAGCGCCTGAACGGATAAAAATGAAAAAATGAAAAAGCTGAGTAAATAGCGCGTGCGCGGGGTCATTGCGACCGGTCCTGTTCTGAATTCAGAGGAGTCAGGGTAGGTCCGGGGGCGGCGTTGGTGCCGCCCCCGGTGCCTATCTTTGCGCGTTAGCTACCTTGACCGCCGCACTTGCCGGTCTTGGCATTGAAGTTGCCGCAGCTGAGCGGCTTACGCCAATCGCTGATCAGGTCCTTGGACCCCGGCAGGAAGTCGGACCAAGCATCGCCCGGGACCAGACCTGTGGTTGACGACACGATCTCGAACTGGCCGTCTGCCTGCACTTCGCCGATCAGAACCGGCTTGGTGATGTGGTGGTTCGGCATCATTGCCGAGAGGCCACCAGTCAGGTTCGGTACGGAAACACCAACCAAGCTGTCGATGACCATGTCCGGGTCTGTGGTGCCGGCTGCTTCGACGGCTTTCACCCACATGTTGAACCCGATGTAGTGTGCTTCCATTGGGTCGTTGGAAACGCGTTTCGGGTCCTTGGTGAAGGCTTGCCACTTCTTAATGAAGTCAGCATTTTCAGGCGTGTCGACAGACATGAAGTAGTTCCATGCGGCCAAATGACCAACCAGCGGCTTGGTATCGATACCGGCGAGTTCTTCCTCACCGACCGAGAAGGCGACGACCGGAATGTCGGCAGCATCGATGCCCTGGTTACCCAGTTCTTTATAGAAAGGCACGTTTGCGTCACCGTTAATGGTCGACACAACGGCGGTTTTCTTGCCTGCCGAGCCGAACTTCTTGATGTCGGATACGATCGTCTGCCAATCGGAGTGGCCGAACGGCGTGTAGTTGATCATGATGTCTTCGGCTGCGACACCTTTGTCCTTGAGGTACGTCTCAAGCACTTTGTTGGTGGTACGCGGGTACACATAGTCGGTACCGGCCAGAACCCAACGCTTAACACCTTCGTTCATCAGGTAGTCGACAGCCGGGATGGCTTGCTGGTTCGGCGCGGCACCTGTGTAGAACACGTTGCGTTGGCTTTCTTCGCCTTCGTACTGCACTGGGTAGAACAGGATGCTGTTCAATTCTTCGAACACCGGCAACACGGATTTCCGCGATACCGAGGTCCAGCAACCGAACACCACGTCCACTTTGTTGACGGAGATCAGCTCGCGGGCCTTTTCGGCGAACAGTGGCCAGTTTGAAGCCGGATCGACGACGACGGCTTCAAGCTTTTTGCCCAACAGACCGCCTTTTGCATTCTGATCTTCGATCAGCATCAGCATGGCGTCTTTCAGCGTGGTTTCGCTGATCGCCATGGTGCCGGACAGCGAATGCAGAATGCCGACTTTGATGGTTTCCGCGGCCTGCACCGGGTTTGAGATCACCGCTGAAAGCGCTAACGCGCCAGCCGCGACCATTGAGGTTACGTTGAGTCTCATCAATATCACTCCCTAGGATTGTTGCTGCACTGTGCCGTCAGTAATCAAGTTTCGGGCCAGTTTTGCGGGGCGATCACCACGTATGGTGGATTGAATCGCCAGTGTATTGACTCTGCATGTCTTTTTAGGCTGTAGCGCTGTCTCGCATGGACGCTAAATAGAGGGATGTTTGCATGGAAGGCTAATTAAATTTCGATTAATAAATATGCAATATTATAATTTTGATTAAATATTAGGCTATATGAGGGCGTGGTTGTTTAGGTTGCTATTTGCTATGCTTTCGACGGCATAGACCTCGGTCTTTGCTGGGGATTGTTGCTGCACACGGCAATCCCAGCCCCCGCACATGTCTGTGTGCGGGGGCATTTAATTTCCCCGTCTATTCTCGGCTTATTCGTGAGTCGTTCGGCGATGTGCAGAAGGTGAAAGGCGTTCGCTTAGACCGCTGACTCGCCGGTTTCGCCGGTGCGGATACGGATCGCTTGGCCGACGTTTGTGACGAAAATCTTGCCGTCGCCGATCTTGCCGGTGTGCGCGGCATTTTGAATCACTTCGACAATACCTTCGACCCGGTCGTCGGTGACGACGATCTCAAGGCGCACCTTTGGCACGAATTCGATGTTGTATTCAGCGCCGCGGTAAACTTCTGTCTGACCCTTTTGCCGACCAAAGCCTTTGACTTCAGAAACCGTCAAGCCTTCGACGCCGATTTCCGTCAACGCCTGACGCGCTGCATCGAGCTTAAATGGCTTGATGACGGCAATAATCATCTTCATGAATTTATCCCCTCGCGTTTCACGTTATCTGCATCGTACATTAAACGTCTGTTCGGATCATCCGCTAGTTTTTTCAAAATTCCATTGTGCGTCATTTCTTGTGGCTAATGGCATTGCAAAGCCCCGAGCAGTTGCCGAAGATGCAGGTCTCAAAATAAATTACATAAGGAACGTCAGGCATGCGTACGGGTGGACAGATGGTGGTCGAAGCTTTGGTCGAAAACGGGATCGACCGTGTGTTCTGCGTGCCGGGTGAAAGTTATTTGGCGGTGTTGGATGCCTTGTACGACGTCTCGAATCGCATCCACGTGACGGTCTGTCGCCAAGAAGGCGGTGCGGCGAATATGGCCGAAGCGTATGGCAAGCTAACCGGAAAGCCTGGCGTCGTTTTGGTGACCCGGGGCCCAGGTGCCACCAATGCCTCGATCGGCGTGCACACGGGCTTTCAAGACTCCACGCCAATGATTGTTTTGATCGGCCAAGTCGCACGCGATCAAGTCGACCGCGAAGCATTCCAGGAAATTGACTATCGCCGCATGTATGGCGAGATGGCCAAGTGGGTCGCTCAAATTGATGATACATCGCGGGTGCCTGAATACATGAGTCGCGCGTTTCAGACGGCGACCGCCGGACGACCAGGGCCGGTGGTGCTGGCGTTACCCGAAGACATGCTGTCCGGCAGTGCTGAGGCACCTAAAACCCGCGCCGTGCACCTGTCCCGACCGGGCGTTTCCCAAGCTGACGTTGCGGCGTTTCGGGAACGTTTGGCGACCGCGACCCGGCCTTTGGTGCTGGTCGGCGGCGGTGGCTGGACACCGGCTGCCAGTGCCGCGCTGACGGCGTTTGCCGAGGCCAACAACTTGCCCGTCGCCTGCGCATTCCGCCGCCAGGACTGTTTTGATAATTTGCATCCGCTGTATGCGGGCCATGTTGGTATTGGCGCTGACCCTGCGTTGATCGAGCGCGTGAAGACCGCCGACCCGTTGATTGTCATCGGTCCCCGATTGGGTGAGATGACGACCGGCGGGTATGAAGTTCTGACGCCGCCGTATATTCCGCAACCGTTGGTGCACGTGCATCCGTCTGGCGAAGAACTGAACCGGGTGTATGCCGCCGACATGCCGATTCAGGCCGATGTGACAGCATTCTTGCAGGCCTGTGCCGACATGGACCCGATCCCGAGTCCAGTTTGGAGCGATGACGCGAAAGCGGCCCACGCCGACTACATGGCTTTTAGTGAGCCCCAAGCTTTGGATACTGCCGTCGATATGGGTGCCGTGATCCGTACGGTGCGCGATAAACTGCCTGATGATGCGATCATCGCCAACGGCGCCGGCAATTATTCAATTTGGGTGCATCGCTATTTCCGCTTTCGGGGGCCGGGCACACAATTGGCGCCGACGTCGGGCGCCATGGGCTATGGCGTGCCGGCTGCGGTCGCCGCCAAGTTGCGCCATCCGGACCGGGTCGTAGTGTCGTTTGCGGGTGACGGTTGTTTTCAGATGAACGGTCAGGAAATCGGCACCGCCGCCCAATATGGCGCCAATGTGATCTTCATCGTCGTCAACAACGGCATCTACGGCACCATTCGCATGCACCAAGAACGCCGTTATCCCGACCGCATCTCGGGCACTGACTTGGTCAACCCGGACTTCGCTAAATTGTGCGAGGCCTACGGTGGTAAAGGTTTCGTCGTGACTGAAACGTCACAGTTCGAAGCCGCCCTGGATGCCGCCATGGCATCGGAGACCATGTCGTTGATTGAGTTGCGCGTCGATCCTGAAATCGTCGCACCCGGTCGCACGATGACCAGCATCAAAGGCCACTGATGTCGGCATTCGAAGACCTGATCTTTTTCGCCAACGAAGCCTTCTATGCCGCCTTTGCATCGGGCGACGTGGCGATCATGAACGCGGTCTGGGCAACGGAAGCGAAATTGGCCTGCCTGCATCCCGGGGCGCCGCCACTTTTTGATCGGGACGCGATCATGGAAAGCTGGCGGCAAATCCTCAGCGATGACGGCGTTGCCACGATGACGGTGGTCGCGCCGCGCGTGCTCACCAGCGGGACCATGGCGGTGGTCAATTGTTATGAAGTGATCGGCAACTCCGGGCTCGTCGCGACCAACGGTTTCGTCCAGGAGCGCGGTGTGTGGAAAATGGCGTTGCATCACGCAAGCCCCTGTCCGTCGAATTTGATCCCAACTGTCGTCGATAATGACAGTCAACCGTTGCATTGATCTGTTAAGCTGCGCGCAGCGGTATTGGTGTCGGTTTTGGGGAATTTCGAGGCGCGATTGTATTAGCCCGCCCGCCGTCGTCTGATTACCGTTCCACGATGTTGGTGGAGTGGCGCGCCGATGGGGGGGCGCACCACCAACGCTTAAAGGAGATGACATGCCAAAGTCCGATATCGAAATTGCCCGCGCCGCGACCATGGAGCCGATTGCCGACATCGGCGCCAAGCTCGACATTCCCGAGACCGCGCTGCTGCGCCACGGCCACCACATGGCGAAAGTCGACTATGGCTTCATCCGAGGTTTGGCGAAAAAGCGCGACGGCAAACTGATTTTGGTCACCGCGATCACGCCGACACCGGCGGGCGAGGGCAAGACCACGACCACCGTCGGCCTGGGTGACGGTCTGAACGCGATTGGCAAAAAAACCGCAATCTGTATTCGCGAGCCCTCGCTGGGCCCGTGCTTCGGCATGAAGGGTGGAGCTGCCGGTGGCGGCTATGCGCAGGTCGTGCCGATGGAAAACATCAACTTGCATTTTACCGGCGATTTTCACGCCATCGGCGCTGCGCACAACTTGTTGTCAGCGATGGTCGACAATCACGTCTATTGGGGGCTCAAGCCGGACCTTGATGTGCGACGCATTGTTTGGCGCCGGGTCTTGGACATGAACGATCGCGCGCTGCGTCAGATCACGGCTTCGCTCGGCGGGGTCGCCAACGGCTTTCCGCGCGAAGCCGGTTTCGACATCACGGTCGCGTCCGAGATCATGGCGATCTTTTGTCTCGCAACGGACCTGAAAGACTTGCAGCGCCGCATCGACAACATCGTCGTCGGCTACACACGAGACCGCAAACCGGTTCGCGCCAAGCAGCTTAAAGCATCCGGCGCCATGGCGGTGTTGCTCAAAGACGCATTGATGCCGAATCTGGTGCAGACATTAGAAAACAATCCGGCGTTCATTCACGGCGGCCCGTTTGCCAACATTGCGCATGGCTGCAACTCGGTGATGGCGACGCAGACGGCGCTAAAGCTCGCCGACTATGTGGTCACCGAGGCTGGCTTCGGCGCCGACTTGGGCGCTGAAAAATTCTTCGACATTAAATGCCGCAAGGCCGGCCTGAAGCCAGCGGCGGCTGTTGTCGTCGCCACGGTGCGGGCTTTGAAAATGCACGGCGGCGTCGCCAAAGCGGATCTCGGCAAAGAAAATGTCAAAGCCGTGATCAGTGGATGCAGCAACCTGGAACGCCACATCAAGAACATTAAAAAGTTTGGTGTGCCGCCGGTGGTTGCGATCAACCAGTTCGTCAGCGATACCCCAAAGGAACTGGCAGCGGTCGAAGCCACCTGCAAAAAGCTTGGCGTCAAAGCGATCTTGTGCAGCCATTGGGCCGACGGATCAAAGGGTACCGAAGAGTTGGCGCATCACGTGGTCAAGCTGGTGGATTCCGGTAAAGCCAAATTCAAGCCGCTATATGCCGACAAAATGCCGTTGTTTGAAAAAATCGAAACCGTTGTAAAAGAAATTTACGGCGGCAAAGCGACGGCGGACCAAAAGGTTCTCAATCAATTAAAGGAATGGGAAGCCGCCGGCTACGGCCACCTGCCGATTTGCATCGCCAAGACGCAGTATTCATTCTCGACCGACCCGAACGCGAAGGGTGCCCCCAGCAATCACGAAGTTGCGGTGCGTGAAGTGCGTTTGTCGGCGGGCGCAGAATTTATTGTCGCCATCACCGGCGAGATCATGACCATGCCGGGCCTTCCCCGCGTACCGTCGGCGAACAGCATTCACTTGGACAGCAAAGGTCTGATCCAGGGTTTGTTCTAAGGCGTGCATCCTTCGAGACGCTACCTTCGGCAGTTCCTCAGAATGAGGTTTTTAAATACCCGCCCTCATCCTGAGGAGGCGCGCAGCGCCGTCTCGAAGGATGGTGTCTAGGCCTTATGCGCCGCTCTGATCTGCGCAATCGCTGTTGCCGCCAAGCGGGCTTCGGGTGGATCGGCGCGGCTGGTGAGGACGATCGGCACCTTGGCGCCGAGCACGATGCCGGCGGCCAAGGCTGATCGGAAATAGACCAGCGCTTTAAATAACGCATTCCCCATTTCGATATTAGGGACCGCCAAAATATCGGCCTGGCCGGCGACCGGGCCGGTAATTCCTTTGAGTTTAGCCGCCTGCATTGAGATCGCGTTGTCTAACGCAAAGGGGCCTGCGATGTGTGCGTTTAAGATTTCGCCGGCGTTTGCGCGCTCAACAATGCGATTTGCGAGCACCGTCGACGGCATACTGTCGATCACACTTTCCGATCCCGACAGCATTGCGACTTTGGGTGCATCATAGCCGAGTGCATGGCCGAGTGTGACGGCATTGGCGACGATATCCATCAACGTATGTTCGTTGGGCGCCACGTTCACCGCGCCGTCGGTGATCATCAGCGCTTTGTCGGTGCCGGGCGCGGTCATGTGGAACACATGGCTGATCCGACGGTCCGTGCGCAGTCCGGCATCGCGGGACACAATCGCGCGCATCAGGGTATCGGTATGGATTTGCCCCTTCATTAGGGCTTGGACTTCGTCGGCCGATGCCAGTTGGGCGGCGGCATCGGCGCTGGGACCTTCGGGGGCGGCATCGACGATGCGCACACCGTCGAGCGACCAGCCTAAGTCCTTCGCGATGCGTTCGATATCCGCTTTCGGGCCGACCAGCGTCGGGATGATCAGCCCAGACTTGGTCGCCTGCCATGCACTTTCCAGCGCCAACGGATGATCGGCACCGACAATCGCCATGGCGACCGGCGGTAGCTTTTGAGCGCGGGCAAGCAGGGCGCTCGGGAGTTCGTGTGGCGTGGTGCTTAGCATGAAATACTCATCTATAAAAAACCGGACCGATGATGATATCGGTCCGGTTTAGTGTAACGTAGCCGCCGTTCTAGATCACGAACGCTGTTGCGGACGCATGTCGTCTTTGCTGATGCCGGCGACGGAAACCGGCGCCTTCATGGCATCGCGACGGAACGGCTCGCCCAGTTCTTGGTTCAAGATAACCTCGATAAACGTGGTCACGCCGTCTTCCATCTGCTCTTTGATGGCGGTCGCCAGGGCTTCCGTGGTCTCGGCCATGGTGGTCACTTGCACACCTTTCAGGCCGCACGCATCGGCGATCTTGGCGTAAGATACGTCGAGGTCCAACTCGGTACCGACGAAGTTGTCGTCGTACCAAAGTGTGGTGTTTCGCTTTTCGGCGCCCCATTGATAGTTGCGGAAAATCACCATGGTGATCGCCGGCCATTCGTCGCGACCGCACGCGGTCATTTCGTTCATGGAGATACCGAACGCACCGTCGCCGGCAAAGCCGACGACCGGCGTATCTGGGCAGCCGATCTTCGCGCCCAGGATCGACGGGAAGCCATAACCGCAGGGACCGAACAGGCCTGGTGCCAGATACTTGCGGCCTTCGTCGAAGGTCGGATAGGCGTTACCGATGGCGCAGTTATTGCCAATGTCGGACGAGATAATGGCATCGCGTGGCAGAGCAGACTGAATCGCACGCCATGCCATGCGCGGCGACATGCGGTCCGGGTGGGCGGCGCGGGCGCGTTCGTTCCAGGTCGTGCCTGGATCGTCGTCTTCATTGTCCATGCTCGACAACTGTTGCAGCCAGCGCGACTTGGTCGTCGAGATCAGGTCTTCGCGCTCTTTGCGGTTGGCGTCGCCGGCATTGGATGCGAGGGCTTCGAGCAATTGTTCGGCGACCATTTTCGCATCGCCTTGGATCGCCACGTCGACATTTTTGGTCAGGCCAATGCGGTCCGCGTTCACGTCGACCTGGATGATCTTGGCGTCTTTCGGCCAGTAATCGATGCCATAGCCGGGCAGGGTCGAGAATGGGTTGAGTCGGGTGCCGAGCGCCAGCACGACGTCCGCCTGCGCGATCAATTCCATACCGGCTTTTGAACCGTTATAGCCAAGCGGGCCAGCGAACAGCGGGTGCGAGCCCGGGAACGCGTCGTTGTGCTGATAGCCGCAGCAGACCGGCGCCGAGAGCTTTTCGGCCAGCTTGCGTGATGCATCAATGCCGCCCGACAGCACAACACCGGCGCCGTTCAACAGCACCGGAAATTTTGCTTCGGATAATAGCTTGGCCGCCGCCGCAACGGCGTGCTTGCCACCGGACGGACGCTCGATACGGACGATCTGCGGCAGCTCGATATCGATAACCTGGGTCCAATAATCGCGGGGCACGTTGATCTGTGCCGGTGCTGAGCCGCGCCATGCGTTCTCGATCACCCGGTTCAGAACTTCACAAATCCGGGTCGGGTCGCGGACTTCTTCTTGATAGCAGACCATTTCTTCGAACAGCGCCATTTGTTCGACTTCCTGGAAGCCGCCTTGGCCGATGGTTTTGTTGGCAGCTTGCGGCGTCACCAGCAGCAACGGCGTGTGGTTCCAATATGCCGTCTTGATCGGCGTCACAAAGTTGGTGATGCCGGGGCCGTTCTGCGCAATCGCCATCGACATTTTGCCGGTGGCCCGCGAATAGCCGTCGGCAGTCATGCCGGCGTTGCACTCGTGCGCGCAATCCCAAAAGGTAATGCCGGCCTGTGGGAATAAATCCGAAATTGGCATCATCGCCGAGCCGATGATTCCAAACGCATGCTCAATGCCATGCATCTGCAGTACTTTGATGAAGGCTTCTTCCGTTGTCATTTTGGTCATGTCAGTTCCCTCTGGTCCTTTTGGGGTCCGATTGGCTCAGCTTGTGTTTTCACCATCGAAAACATGCTGATTGGTTATGTAAACATTTTACCGATAAATTCAATAATGAGACATTTCATCCCATAAATTAAGATAATGTATGCCAGATTGCACGCCGGTGGTCAACCCGAGATGCGCCCGCCACCGCTTATCCCATCACGATAAGCCTTCGTTTTCGATGGTTTTTAGGGCCAATATGATCGAAATCATGGCGCCAAAGAAAACCGTACCGCTAAAGTCGTTCAAATCCATAAATAAGTTCGGCGAGGATACGGACGCCGGGCGTGATGCGGTCAGCGGCGATGGATGAGAACCCGAGGCGAAAATAGTTGCGGGGGCGATGGTCGCCCAAAAAGTGGACGCGGCCGGGCTCGATCAGGACGCCCTCGGCGCGGGCGCGTACGGCGAGGACTTCGGCGTCCAAAGTCTCCGGGCCGCGCACCCAAAAGCTGGTGCCGCCGAAACTCGGGCGCGTTGCAGACGCCGGTAAATAGTGTTGCAGCGCAGCGTCCATGGTTTCCCAGCGTTTGTGAAATTCCCGGTGTAAGCGATGGATCAGCGCATCGTGATGGCCGAGCGATAAAAACAGCGCGGTCTGGCGTTGGTTGACCGTCGGTGGATGGCGCAGCATCAATCGCCTGAGCGCGCGGGCTTCTTCGATCACCTGCTTCGGTGCCACCATGAAGCCAAGCCGGAGCCCCGGAAAAAGTGACTTCGACAGCGAGCCTAAGTAAATCACGCGCCCGTCTTCATCCATGGACTTGAGCGCCGGGCTCGGGCGACCGACGTAGTTGGTCTCGAATTCATAGTCGTCTTCGATCAGCACGATGTCGTGCGCTTCGGCGCGGGCCAGCAGGTCCATCCGGCGTTGCAGCGGCATGGTGACGGTGGTCGGGAACTGATGGCTCGGCGTGACATATACATAGTCACAGGCATCAAGCCGTGAATCCGCAGGCAAGCCTTCGTCATCGACCGGGACCGGGATCACGCGATCCGTCTTAAGCTGCGCGATGTTGCGCATATCGGTGTAGCCAGGATCTTCGATACCGACAGTGGTTTGTTTGGTGAATAAAAGGCTCGCCAATATATACAACGCGTTCTGCGCGCCCATGGTGACGAGGATTTCTTCAGGCGCTGCGGTGATCCCGCGCCTGGGTAGAATATGGGTGCGGATCTGTTCGATCAGCATCGGGTCATCATAGATCAGCCGGTCGCCGGTCCATGCATCCATGGCGCGACGCCCCAACGCTTGGCGGGCGCATTCGCGCCAGGCCGCCAGCGGAAACAATTGCTGGTCCACTTGGCCATACACGAAAGGATACGGATACGACGGCCAGTCGATGGCTTTGACGATGTTTTCCTGTTTCGACGGATGCACCCGAAAAAGCTTCTGCCAATCGGGCGCCCGCGGGTTGTCGGCCGGATCACTGCTCACTTCGGCGATGGTATTCTTGGCCTCAGTGTTGTTACCGGCCAGAGCGCCGTTGACGTAATACCCGCTGCGTTCGCGCGCGATCAGATATCCGTCGTCGACCAAGTCTTGATAGGCGAGCACCACAGTGTTCCTGGAAACGCCCAGATTGTCAGCCATGCGACGGCTCGACGGCAGCGGCTCGCCATCTATCAACTGCCCGCCCAAGATCGCGTTTACCAGCAATTCTCTGATCTGCGCCTGCAGGCTGACAGTGTCGCTCCGTTTCAGATGGAAGATGGCATCGCGCATGGACGGCATTGGCTCCTTGAAAAGCCAAAATTTGGACCTATTACGACGGCGCGTCAAACGTCTACGCTATTTCACGTCGCCAGTAATCTTCGCTTGGCCCCTGCACTTTTGCTTATTGTATCTTTTGCGTATCATGAACTTTCGGTCGGCCAACCCGGTGCGACCGTTGATGGGAGAGACCGATGGAATTCACGACCAACTCGCTTGAAGAGCACTGGATGCCGTTTACCGGCAACCGCGACTTTAAAGCAAACCCACGCATCGTCGTTAAAGCCGAGGGCGCGTATTTCATCGATCATAAGGGCGGTACCGTGCTGGACGCGTCGTCGGGCTTGTTCTGTGTCCCGCTCGGCCACGGGCGTCCCGAGATCGCCAAGGCGGTCCATGACCAGCTTTTGACCAACGATTACACGCCGCCGTTCCAACTCGGTCATCCGGGCTCTTTCGAATTGGCCAGCAAAGTCGCCCGTATCACACCGGACCCGATCAACCATGTGTTTTTCGTCAACTCCGGCTCTGAATCCATCGATACTGCATTGAAGATCGCGATGGCCTATCACCGCGCACGGGGCGAGGGGCATCGGACCCGCTTTGTGTCGCGTGAACGCGCGTACCACGGCGTCAACATCGGCGGCGTCAGCTTGGCGGGTATGGTCAAGAACCGCGAAACGTTCTCGGGCGTGATGCCGGGTGTCGTCACGATGCGGCACACGTGGCTCGAAGAAAATGTGTTCACGCCGGGCCAGCCGACGCGCGGCGTCGAGCTTGCCGAAGACTTGACCCGTATTTGCGAAACCTATGGCGGCTCCACCATCGCTGCCGTATTTGTCGAGCCGATTGCAGGCTCCACCGGCTGCCTGGTGCCGCCGGTCGGCTATTTGGAACGCATCCGCGAGATTTGCGATCAGCACGGCATATTGTTGGTGTTCGACGAAGTGATCACCGGCTTCGGTCGCTTGGGCCATGCCTTCGCCTCGCAAGCCTTCGACGTCACCCCCGATATCATGACGATGGCCAAAGCATTGACCAACGGCGCACAGCCCATGGGCGCGGTCGCGGTGAAAGACGAGATTTACGAGACCATCACAGATGCGGCCCCTGAAAACGCCATTGAATTTTTCCACGGCTATACGTACTCGGGTCATCCGGCGGCCTGTGCTGCGGGCAACGTTACGCAGGATATCTTCCAGCGCGAAAACCTGTTTGAGCGTGCGCGCGAGCTTTCCGGCTATTTCGGTGAAGCGGTGCACAGCTTGAAAGATTTGGAGTGCATGAAAGACATTCGCTCGTACGGTCTGATGGCGGCGATTGAATTGAAGCCGCAAGGTGCGCCGGGTGCGCTCGGCACTAACCTGCAAAAGTCCCTGTTCTGGGACGGTCTGCACATCAAATTCACCGGCGACAACGGCATCATCGCGCCGCAGTTCATCGCCGAGGAAAAGCACATTGACGAGATGATCGATAAACTGCGCGGGTCTTTGTCGAAAATTTAAACCACTAAGCCCCGTCATTCCTGCCTGCGTGGGAATGACGGCGGCTAATCGAGTATTCTTTGAATCCCAGCGACCCCATCTGATCGACACCATGGCTTATAACCGCCAAGCCCGCGGTTTTGGAATTCCAAGTCGGCGGCGGCCATGGCGCGGATGCGGGTCTTTGTCAGGTGTGTATCGGTGCGCGGATTGGTCGCCTCAATCACGCGTCGTTTTTGCCAAAATGCATCGTAAACTTCTTTGCTGATCAGCCCGCAAAAGCTGGCGACTTCATAATCGTAGATGAGATCGTAATAGACGTCTTCGGCGGCCCACGCGTTGGGCGCGATGAGAACGACTGTCAGAAGAACAATGTTAGCCTTTGGCAAAGAACTCGCCGATGATTTCTTCTTTGCTGTCGAGCGAGACGTCGGCGGGCTCTTTGCGGGCGCCCGTTTGCACCCAGTGTACTTTCCAATACAGCGGGCCACCGTGCTGAAGTAAGCCGACGAAAGCCGTGTAAAAGCTGATATCGAAAAACGCCGTCACATGCCCCGCGTCTTCATCGCCGGTCGGCAGTTCAGCTTCAAGATCGGCGTAGTGCTTAAATACGGCGGTCCCGACCATTTTGCCGCCGTCTTGATAGAGCCGCACGATCACGGATGGGCGCGGCGCCGGGCCGGTGCGCTTATTGAGAACTTGGATCGCGTGGCGGGCAATCTTTTGGACGGTCGTCGGCATCGCTCAGTGTTCCCCAATTATGCAGCTTGCGCAGCGTCTGCAGCTTGTTGCGCCGCTTCGGTGTCGCGCGTGCGTTTCATGGCGGCACGGCGTTTAGAGGCATCGGCAATCGCTTCTTCGCGGCGCTTTTTGATTTCATAGATGACCGCACCGATCAGCGTGAAGCCCATGATGACGACGGCCAGCGCCGAGATCGAAGGGTTCACGCCGAACCGGGCTAAGCCCGCCAACTCGGTCGTCAGCGTGCCCCGCGCAACCATCGTGAACACGGTGGTGTTATAGTTTTCAAACGATGTTAAGAACGCCAGCACGATGGAGGACAAAATTGCCGGGCGTAGGAAGGGGATCAGCACTTTCCAAAATACTTGGACGTGGGTGGCGCCAAGATCGAGCGCGGCTTCTTCGAGGGTTTTGTCGAAGCGCTGTAGGCGCGCCATGAACACCAGCATGCAATACGCCGAAATAAACGTCGACTGGCCGACGATGGTCAGGAAGAACGGGTTGTTGGTGGTTTCATAATCGAGCCCGACCAGGCTGCCGAACCGTTCCCAAAAAATCACCGTCGAGATACCGATGATGACGCCTGGCACCAGCACTGGCGAGACGACGATGGTGTAATAAATCGGCCGCACCCGTTCAGAGACCTGCATCAGCATGATGGCACCGGCCAGCGCTGTCGGTACAGATAACGAGACCACGCCGATGCCGACCCAAACGCTGTTGATGAAGCCTGCCACCAATCGGTCGTTCGCCGCCAACTCGCCGAACCATTTGACGGTGAAGCCTTCCCACGGTGTTATCGTCGGATAGCTGGACTGGTTGAAGGCCGACGCCGACATGATGATCAGCGGGCCGAACAAATATAGGAAGAACAGGACGATATATCCCATTACGACCAATTTACGGATCTGGTTTGAGCTCATCGTTTTGCGATATCCCCAAGACCGACTTTGAATATCCGCATCACCACACGCACAAAGATGATGCACGAAATCAGCAGTACGAAGGCGTACGCCGAACCCTGCGGCCAATTGCCGCCGGTGTTGTACCACTGGTAAATAATCTGCGTGAACCAGAGCGAACTTGGCCCCCCCAAAATGTTCGGTGCCGCCAATGCGCCGGCGGTCAGCATGAACACCATGGTGCAGCCCGACGCGATGCCGGGTTTGGCGTGCGGCATGACGACGCGAAGGTGGATTTTCAGCCACGACGCGCCCATATCCCGCGCCGCCTCGATCTGATTGTGATCTAGGCTTTCGATGGCATTATACAGCGGGAAGATCATCAACAGCACGTAAGCATACGTCAGACCTGTATAGAGCGCCACGTTGGCGCCCAGGAAATCGTAGGGCGTATCCAAAACCCCTAAGCCGATCAGAAGATTGTTGATCAGGCCGAGCTCAGCAAAGATCAGTTTGAAGGCAAATGCGCGCAGGATTTCGTTAACCCAGAACGGCAACAAAAGGCACAGGAATAACAAGCGCTGCCCGCGGCCTTTGACCATTTGCGCCATGAAGAACGCCAGCGGATAACAGAGCAGAAAATTGATCATCGTGACGATGACACTGGCCACAATGGTCTTGAAAAAGACTTCTAGGTGCAGCCAGTTCAGCATCTCGTCGCTGCCTTCACGCCCGAAGATCAGGTATTCATAGTTCTTCAGGGTATAGACATCGTTGGCGCCGCCGATTTCCGGTGGCGGCAGGTTATAGCGGAACGAAAAGTCGAACATATAAAGCTGCGGCAGCACGATCATAAAAACGATCCAGCCGGTCGTGAATATCAATAGATATGCAGAGATCGCGAGACCATTTTTTTGCACGAACTGCAACGCGTTTAAGTTCGCCGTCCATTTGCCGGCTTCACGTTGCACGAACGGCGCGATGATCAGCGCTGCGATGATCGCGAGAAAGATTTCGAAAAATCCGAGTCCGCTGTCTGCCGGTAATTGTTTGGCCGGGTCTTGAATGACCAATTTCAACTCGTTTTGCCCGGGTGGTAGCTGCGGCAGGTTATCTGGGTTGGTGATGGTGATATTGAAGTTCGCGCCGCTTGCAGACGGCGCGGCACCGGGGGCACTCGTGCTGCTGGAAGGCGCACTCCCGCCCGGCAGAGACGGCGAAATAGCTGAGCCGCCAGGCAACGACGGATTGATGCCGAGCCCGCCACCGGAACTGCCGGGCAGCGAGGGGGTCGGCATGGCAGGGTTCGGTTCGGCAGGCGTCGGCAGGTTAGGCGTGATCTTCATCTGCGCCAGCTCGACCGGCCCCGATGATAAAAGATCACTCATCGGCGAGTTCCCCGACCGGCAACGCCACCGCACGCTTCGGATCGAATACGACTTTGATCGGCGCATTGAGCGTTTGCCGCTCCACATTGGCGTCGTTCACCAGTGCCATCTTGTAGGGCTTATCTTCGTTCTCAGAGCGCAGAAATACGTGCAGGAAGCTGCCTTCGAATTCTTCTTTCAGTGCGTCGGTCGTAAACGTGCCGCCTTCGACTGTGTCGTCCGATTTGGCTGGGCGCATCGCTTCTGGGCGAATGAACACATATGCCTCGTCACCTTCAGAAAGACCGCGATTGTTGATGCCGCGCATTGGTCCAAACGAGGTTTCGACGACCGCGAACCCGTCTTCGGCGCGGGTCACTTTGCCGTGGAACGCGTTGTTCTCGCCGACGAAAGACGCGACGAACGCGGTGGCTGGATTGTTATAAATATCAGATCCATTACCGACCTGCTGCACGATGCCCGCACTCATCACTGCAATGCGGTCCGACATGGTTAGCGCTTCACCTTGGTCGTGGGTGATGTAAATAAAGGTGATGCCGACGCGCTGTTGGATTGCACGAAGCTCGGTCCGCATATGTTGGCGGAGCTTGAGATCCAACGCAGATAGAGGTTCGTCCAGCAACAAGACTTCGGGCTCAACGGCAAGCGCGCGGGCGATGGCGACGCGCTGACGTTGACCGCCCGAAAGCTCGGACACCATTTTTTCACCTTGGCCGGGCAGCGCGATCAGGTTTAATAATTCCTCGGCGCGGCGTCGGCGTTCGTTGTATTTGATGCCCGCAACCTCAAGCCCGAACGCGATGTTGTCAGCGACGCTCATTAACGGGAACAAGGCGAGGTTTTGAAAGATCAGCGCGGTCGGCCGCTTGTTAGGGCCGCTGCCACGCATGTCTTTGCCGCCGATCCTGACCGTACCTTCGGTCGGCTCGTTGAAGCCCGATACCGCACGTAAGATCGTGGTCTTGCCGCAGCCCGACGGGCCTAGGAAGCTGAAGAACTCACCTGAATTGATGGTCAGGTTGCAATTGTCGACGGCGACGAAGTCCCCGAAGCGGATCGTTATGTGGTCAAGTTCGACGCTGCTCATTCGGCCCCCCTATATGCTCTAAAGTGCGAGCCTCCCGCAAAAAGCGATGTCCGTTTTCGGACTTATATTTTGCTGCCCATTTTGTTTGAATGGCCATTCAATGGGGCAGGGAACCCGCACTCGACGCCTCTGTGCATCGGGTGCGGGCTATGTGACCTTTAGGCGGCGACGAACTTGTCGCGGTATTCGGCACGGATCGACGCGTACCATGCCGGCTCGTCTGGCCACCACCACAGCTTCGACAACGCATCGCCCGGATAGGCCAGATTGAAGGCCTTCTTTGAGAGATCATCCAGCTTGTCGGCATAGCCTTTGACGGTGCCGTTGTAGCCGGTCTTGATCGCTGAATCCGCCGCCGCATCGACGGTATAGATGGCGTTGACCAGCTCATAGGTTTCGTCGATGTTTTTGGCGCCGACCGGCATGCACAGGCCGTCCAACCAAGCAAACGCGCCTTCTTTGGGGGCCATATACTGGACGGGTTTGTCGTCTTTGAACAATTCGATCGCCGGGCCGTCCCAAGTCTGGCCGAGAATCACACCATTTTGCATGAAGCCGGTCTTTTGCGTGTCATGGTCGTTCCAGAACTGCTTAACCCACGGCTTGTGCTCGACGGCGAATTTGGTGATCTCTTCCCAAATTTTGCGCATGCTGTCTTCGTCTTTGTAGGCTTCGACGAACGGCGGGAGTTTGCCGATGCCTTCGAGGTAACGGCCAATGCCGGCCATCATCGAATGCGGACGGCCCTGCACTTTACCTTTCATTTCCGGGATCCAGAGATCGCCGAACGAGAGCTTGCCGTATTCCGTCGACCACTTGTCGGTGCGCCAAGACATAGCCTCGGTGCCCCAGATGTGCGGCAGGTGATACTGACCGCCGGCCCAGGTCCAGGCTTCAGACGCTTTGACGAACGCCGGCTCGACATTTGGCAGGTTCGTGACCTTGCCGGTATCCCAAGGCTGCAACAGGCCCAAGTCGATCCACTGACCTTTGCGGTTCAGGGTCGGTGTGATCAGATCGAAGCCGCGGCCCTTCGACGCTTTCATCTTGTTCAAAAGCTCTTCGTTCGAGCCCAGCGGCGTCACGTTAACTTTGATACCGGTCCTTTTTTCGAAGCCTTCGATGAAGTCGTCGGTCAGATAGTTGGTCCAGACGATGGCGTTCACGGTGCCGGCGGCGTATGCGTCACGGATCACAAACGGCCCCATGGCGGCGGCGCCGGCAATGGCAGCGGTGCTCTTTAGGACGGTGCGGCGATTAAATTTCTTTGCTGCAGCAACGGTCCGTTGTGCAGAGGATTTCGAGGTGGAGGTCATGCGATAGCTCCCTGAGTTAGAAAATATTGAGTTAGAAAACGTTGATGGGCGACTTTATGTCTTATTGGCCGTTCGTTTTGGATATTTCCTCGGTGGTCATCGGTTTTTATTTTTTACGACGATCAGCTTATTCGCGTGAAGATGCCGCATGGTTGCATGGGTTTGTTTCATCCTAAATGCGCCCTAAGCAGCAATGGTCACGTGCCGTTTGCCTCAAAATTATGGGCCCGTTTCCTGCACTTGGTCAATAAACCGGAGGTTACGGTTTTTTGTCACCAGCAGCGTCACGCCGTTTTGGATGGCGTCGTTAGGGCCAAATCCCGTATTTTTTTGGATCCAGTGTCGGAAAACCGAGACATCCTAAGCCCTGATCGCTTGCCAAGCCGCACCTGCGGTCGTTAAGTAAAGTCCATATAAAAATAATGGAAAAATCACTGAATATCATCCGAGAGGGAAGATCATGAGCGCCGACATCCAGCATTTCATCGACGGCACCATCGTCAAAGGCACCAGCGGGCGGACCAAAGACGTCTTTAACCCGGCGACCGGCGAGGTCGCGCGTCAGGTCGCGCTGGCCAGCAAAGCTGAAGTGCGCGCCGCTGTTGAATCCGCCGCCCGTGCACTGCCCGGCTGGGCCGCGACCCCGCCCGCCAAGCGCGCGCAGGTGATGTTCAAATTCCGCGAGTTGTTGGTCAAAAACCATGACCGCCTCGCCGAAGCGGTATCGATGGAACACGGTAAAACTTTTGATGATGCCAAAGGCGAGGTCGCACGCGGTCTTGATGTCGTCGAGTTTGTTTGCGGTATTCCACACCTGTTAAAGGGTGAGTATTCAGACAATGTGGCCGCCGGTGTCGACAGTGTCGGCATCCGTCAGCCGGTCGGCGTGTGCGCCGGCATTACGCCGTTCAACTTTCCGGCCATGGTACCGATGTGGATGTTCCCGGTCGCTCTTGCCTGCGGCAACACATTCATCTTGAAGCCGTCCGAGCGTGACCCGTCCGCACCGATGATCGTCGCCGAATTGCTGATTGAAGCGGGTCTGCCGAAAGGCTGCTTCAACGTCGTCAACGGCGATAAGGAGGCCGTTGATGCGCTGCTGCACGACCCGGACGTGGGCGCCATCAGCTTTGTCGGCTCGACGGCGATTGGCCGCTATATCTACGAGACCGGTTGCGCCAACGGCAAACGGGTACAGGCGTTGTGTGGCGCAAAGAACCACATGGTGATCATGCCCGACGCGGATATGGCACAAGTGGTCGACGCGGCAATCGGCGCAGCCTATGGCTCCGCCGGTGAACGCTGCATGGCGGTGTCGGTCGCAGTCACCGTCGGTGAAGAAGCCGCGAACAGCTTTATCGAAAAAATGGCGCCCAAGGTGCGCGGCCTAAAAATCGGCCCCTACAACGACAGTGCCGCCGAAATGGGGCCGGTCGTCACGCAGGAATCCAAAGACCGGATCGAGCGTTACATCAGCGAAGGCGAAGCCGACGGCGCAGATGTCGTCGTCGATGGCCGTGGCTTGTCGTTGCAGGGCTATGAAAACGGGTTCTTCGTCGGCGGCACGCTGATTGATAACGTGACCAAGGACATGTCTATATATAAAGACGAAATCTTCGGCCCCGTGTTGTCCGTGGTGCGCGCCAAAACTTACGAAGAAGCCAAAGACTTGGTGATCGGTCACGAATACGGCAACGGCGCTGCGATCTTCACCCGCGACGGCGACACGGCGCGCGATTTCGTGCGCGACGTCAATATCGGCATGGTCGGCGTCAACGTACCGATTCCGGTGCCGGTCGCCTATCACTCGTTCGGCGGCTGGAAATCGTCGCTGTTCGGCGACCACTCGATCCACGGTATGGAAGGTGTGCGATTCTACACCAAACTGAAAACCGTGACGTCACGCTGGCCGTCGGGCGTCAAAGAAGGCGCCGTGTTCAACTTCTCGGGCGGCTCCGACGTTTGAGTTAACGGTTATCCGCGAACGACATCGGTTTAGGCTGCGACGAGTTCCGGCATACTGCCGAATTTCAAAAATGCGACGCTGTGTTCAAGCGTCGACGCAATCCCGGTGAAGGGGGGCGCGAGCGACAGCACCAACGGCGCGTGGCCGATGCCGTCATAGATTTTTACGGCGGCGGTGACGTTGTGTTCTTGCAGTGTGTTCGACAGGTGCACGGAATTCCAAGGATAGACCGTTCTGTCTGCGGTGCCATGCAACAGCAACGCCGGCGGTGCACCGGGGCCGGCGAATGTAATCGGACGGGCTCGGTCTTCGGGTAGCTGCGCAAAGATGTCGCGAACGGATCGAACCTCACTCGGATAAAAAGCGTACGGGCCTGCGAGTCCGACCCAGCGGCCCAGCACATCGAGGCCTTTTTCGGTCGCGTCCAAATACCGGGCGTCCAAGGCCAGCATCGCGGCGATGTGGGCATCGGCTGAATGACCCATCAGGTTGATGCGCCCAGCCTCGCCCCCGTGGGCTTGGGCATTGTCGGCAAGCCAAGCAATGGCGCTGGCGCCGTCTTCGACAAAACCCGGAAAGGTGACCTCAGGATAAACCCGGTAATCGGCGACGGCACATAAAAAACCCTGCTGTGCCAGTGAGTGCCCGACAAAGGCGTAGTCCGCACGCCGCCCGTTCTTCCAACTGCCGCCGTAAAAAAACAGCACCACAGGCAACGGCTGCATTGTAGCTTTGGGTCGGTATATATCCAGCATTTGGCGCGGCACGGTGCCATAGGCCAGGTCAGCGATGACGTCGACCCCATCATCGGGCACCACTGCGTTGATCACACGCAGCGGCGAGCACGCGGCCAGCGCGATTGGGGCGCTGAGCGCGCCTAATCTTAGGAAATGTCTGCGGTTCATGTTGATTATACGATCTTGCATGTCATCTGGATGTATAAATGTCGGAAAATTGGCGGTTGCCGTGAGGGCGCGCCTGCAACAGCATAGCGGGGGTGAAAAGGGGATCAAGGATGGCGAAACAACTACCAACTGCGGCTGAAGTGGTGATCGTTGGCGGTGGCGTCATCGGTTGTTCGATTGCGTACCACCTGACGAAGCGCGGCGTCAGCGATGTCGTGTTGCTGGAACGCAAGCAACTGACGTCGGGCACGACGTGGCATGCGGCGGGTTTGATCGGGCAGCTCCGCGATAACCACAACATGACCGCACTTGCTAAGTATACCGCCGAATTGTACCTGGGCCTCGAAGCCGAGACCGGACAAGCGACCGGTTTTAAGATCAACGGCTCGATGTCGACGGCAACCAATCCCGGACGTATGGAAGATCTGGTACGTCGCGCCGACATGGCCAAAGTGTTTGGCTTGCAGGTCGATGTGTTAGGGCCTGACGGCTGCAAAGACCTGTATCCGCTGATCAATGTCGATGACGTGGTCGGCGGTATTTTCATTCCGTCCGACGGGCAGGCCGATCCGGTCGGCATCACCCAAGCGCTGGCGAAAGGTGCCCGGATGGGCGGCGCCGAGATTTTTGAAAACACGTTGGTCACGAAGGTTCTTGTCGACGACGGCCGCGCTGTCGGGGTCGAGACGCCGACGGGTGCCGTGATGGCGAAAAATATAGTGCTCGCGTGCGGCATGTGGACGCGCACCTTGGCAGCCGAAATTGGCGTCTCGGTGCCGCTGCATGCGTGCGAACATTTCTATATCCTGACCGAACCCTTCGAGGGGGTGACGCCGGATCTGCCGGTGTACCGCGACTATGATCACTGTGCGTACTTCAAGGAAGACGCCGGTAAAATTCTGTTGGGCGCATTTGAGCCGGTCGCCAAGCCGTGGGGTATGGGCGGCATTCCAGAAGATTTCTGTTTCGATCAATTGCCCGACGACTTCGATCACTTTATGCCGATTTTGGAAGACGCGATCCGGCGTATGCCGGCGCTGGAAACGGCGGGTATTCAGACGTTCTTTTGCGGGCCCGAGAGTTTCACCCCGGACGATCGTTATCATTTGGGCGCGGCGCCCGAGCTGGATGGCTTGTTCGTTGCGGCTGGGATGAATTCCATCGGTATCCAATCCGCCGGCGGGGTTGGCAAGGTGCTGGCGAACTGGATCGTCGAAGGGCATCCGGGCGGCGATTTCAACGGCGTCGATATCCGTCGCAATATGCCGTTCATGCGCAATCAAAAATATCTGCATGATCGGGTGACCGAGACGCTGGGGTTGTTGTACGCGACGCACTGGCCATTTTATCAGTACGCCACCAGCCGCAGTGTGCGCCGATCACCGGTGCACATTCAGCTTGAAAATATGGGTGCCTGCTTCGGTGAAGCGTCGGGGTGGGAGCGTGCGAACTGGTTTGCCCCCGACGGCGTGACGCCGGCGTATGAATATGCGTTTCAGCGTCAAAATTGGTTCCAGCATTCGGCGGCAGAGCATTTGAACGTGCGCGAAAACGTCGGCCTTTTCGATCAATCCTCGTTCGCCAAGTTTCGTGTGCAGGGGCCGGACGCAGCTCGTGTGCTCAATCATATTTCAGCCAACGACATCGACGTTGCGGTCGGACGCATCGTCTATACGCAATGGCTGAATGACCGGGGCGGGATCGAGGCCGACCTGACGATCACACGCTTGGGCGAAAATGACTTTCTTGTCGTCACCGGTGTGGGTTCGCAAGTGCGCGACTTCGATTGGCTGACCCGCAACACCCCTGATGATGCGCGCTGCGTCGCCACCGATGTCACGTCGGCCTATGCGGTATTCGGGGTGATGGGGCCGAAAAGTCGGACGCTGTTGCAATCGTTGAGTCCGGACGATCTTTCGAATGACGCATTTCCGTTTGCACATTCCCGTGAGATTGAGCTCGGCTACGGTTTGGTGCGGGCATCGCGGATCACCTATGTCGGCGAATTGGGGTGGGAGCTTTATGTGCCGAGCGAATTCGCCGCACATATTTTTGAAACTGTTTTTGAAGCGGGCGCCGAGTTCGGCCTCAAGCCCGCCGGTCTACACGCGATGAATTCGCTGCGCATGGAGAAGGCGTATCGGCATTGGGGGCACGATATCACCGAGCAGGAAACGCCAATCGAGGCCGGACTCGGCTTCGCCGTCAAAACCGCGAAGCCCGACTTTATCGGCAGAGATGCGATCATGCGGCAAAAGGAATCCGGCGTGACCCAACGCTTGGTGCAGTTCCAACTCGAAGACCCTGATCCGCTGCTTTATCACAACGAGCCCGTATACCGGGATGGTGAGATCAAGGGCTACATCACATCGGCGATGTACGGCCATACGTTGGGCGCCGCCATCGGGCTCGGATATGTGGCGGACCCGGGCGGGGTCGACGCGGCTTACATCAATACCGGTCGCTATGAAATCGAAGTCGCGGGGGCGCGGAAGTTTGCGAAGGCGTCATTGTTGCCGTTATATGATCCGAAAAACAGCCGTGTAAAAGCCTAGTATTTACGGCACCTTATAGCTTCGGACACTTACCTTTTCTTTACTCTCTGTGTCATAGTTTAGTGTATTGGTAAATAAGGGGGTTCGCGTGAAAGAGAATGTGCCGCTCGACCGGTCCCCACCGGTGGGGTCTCTGCTGAAAATGTTGAAAAACTGGGGTAGTCATTCGCATGAGTTTAATACGCTCTTGCTGATGTCGCTTGGCAGCTTGGGAACTCAGGACGCGGAAAACTCGTTTTGGCTGGATTTGCAGCGCGTGCTCGGCAATTTTCGCACGCGCCACAATGCCAAAGTTTTCGAATTGTCCAAAGTGGACCGTGCGCTGCTGGTTAAAATGTCCGAGTTTAATCAGGTCGCACTTTTGACGGACGCGAAGGTTGAACTGTTGCGGTTGATCCAGCAGTACTTCCCAGAACAGTTCGGCATGGTCGATCAATCCAGATTGCTGCGCCCGATTGACCTACGTTTCAAAATGGCGAATGCGATCCGGTTTCTTGAGCGCTATGAAGAAGATGAAAAGAAACCAGCGCCTGTAAAGGCCACGAAATTACGCCGACTGGGCGAGCAAGACATCGACCGGGTGGTCGAAGTCAATAAAGAGATCGGCAATGCCGTCTTCGCAAAAGTTTTTATTCGCCAACAAAATATTGTTGAGATTGAGCCCGGCCAACTGCCGAGCGATATCATGCATGAATATTTCGTCGGCATGGACGCACTTAAACAGCATGTATTCAGTGACGTCGAACTTCGCGGCAGCGGTAACTTGTTCAACCAGCTGACGATTACCTTGGACCGGCTTTTACTCGATGCATTCGGCGATGCCAACCCGGCGCGCGCCACGTGTTCCATCAACCTGAACGTGGAATCCGTCTTCACCCGCGCGTTCGAGGCGTTCTTGGGTGACAATAGCGCCAATGCCTTTTCCAATTTGGCATTCGAATTCCGCCAAGCCAACGTACTGCAGCAATATGACGAATACGAAGTCGCGGCTAACTTGATTACATCGCGCGGCGGCTCCATCGCCATTGATGCAATCTTTCCCGAAACCGTCGGCATCGTGAATATGAAACGATTGAACGCCAACATGGCGAAGATTTTCTGGCGCCAGGGTGCCGAGACAATCCTACCCCGCTTCAAAGACGATATCGCCGAAATGCAGGCCAACGGCACCCGTGTCGTGCTCGCCCGCGTTGATGACGAACTCGGCATCGAAATCGGCCACGACCTCGGCATCACCATGTTCCAAGGCTTCGGCATCGACGACATCATCAAGAAGCGGGACGGCGGTTGAGGCGGGGTTAACCCTTTCTGAGTGAATCCTTGTTAAATCTACTTTGCTAACGAACGTTAGCATGGACATGTGTTCTTGTTTTGTTCTATTGTGAGGCATGATGGCCCAAAATTCTGCGATTGAATGGACGAATCTCACGTGGAACCCGGTGACCGGTTGCACGAAGATCAGCGCGGGCTGCGATAACTGTTATGCTGAGCGCTTTTCCGAGCGTTTCCGGGGGGTCAAAGACCATCCATTTGAACATGGTTTTGATTTGGTTCTTCGTCCCGACCGGATCGATCAGCCGCTGCGCACCAAAAAGCCAAAAATGATTTTCGTTAACTCGATGAGCGACCTTTTCCATAAGGAAATTTTATCCACGTTTGTCGATCAGGTATTCGAGATCATGGAGAAAGCACATTGGCACACCTTTCAGGTGCTGACCAAGCGCAGCTCTCGCATGCGTGATTACGTCAAACGCCGGTACGGAGATGCCGAAGCGCCGCCCAATATTTGGCTAGGGACGTCCGTTGAAGACGGCTCGAAAGTGTCCCGCATTCGACATATTCAACAAATGCCCGCCAGTATAAAATTTCTCTCGGTCGAACCGTTAATCGGCCCTATTGGAAAGGTCGACCTGACTGGCATCGATTGGGTTATCGTCGGCGGCGAAAGCGGCCCCGGCCATCGCCCCATGAAAGAGGAATGGGTCATTGAAGTGCGCGACCAATGCGTCGCCAGCGGCGTTCCGTTTTTCTTTAAACAGTGGGGTGGCTTCCGACCTAAATCGAACGGGCGAGAATTAGATGGGGCTACTTGGGATGAGTTTCCAAAAATTTTCGCTTAAATCTATGTTAACATTTAATTTTTATATTCTATTTTAACGATAATAAATTCTCAAACCGATTGGGCTAAATGTGAAGCCACTCGACTTTTATTTTGGCAAAGAACAGACATACATTAAGCATTTCATCTTCGAGCGATATCTTGAAGAAGTCGCGATCAAAATTGGCATGCGATACGGTGAATTTGTTTTAGTAGACGGGTTTTCAGGCCCCTGGCGTTCAGCGGGCCAAGGCTTTGACGATACATCGTTTATGATTGCTGTCGAGCAATTACGCAGAGCGCAAAATATTGTTCGATCTAAAAATTCAAAATTTAAGGTGAGATGTCTTTTTATAGAAAAAGAACAAAAAGCTTACGAAGATTTATCTCGTGCGCTGGAAGGGCAAAAACATATTGAAGCAGAAACGGTCAATGGGCCGTTTGAAGAAAATATTGAAAATATTAGATCATTTGTAGGTAATTCATTCTTATTCTTATTTGTTGACCCTACAAGTTGGCAAGGTTTTGGTCTCGCTGAGATGAAGCCGGTTATGAAACTGCGAGGCGAAATTTTAATTAATTTTATGTATGATCATATAAACAGATTTATTGAGGCAAAAGACCCTGCCATTGCTTTGCAAATGAATAAGTTAATGGGCAGAGATGATTGGAGAATCGAGTTCGAACGTAAAATGGCGTTAGGTGTCGGCCGTGAAGAGGCAATTTTAGAAACATATAAAGAACAACTTCAAAATATAGGCGGTTATAAATTCGTTAAATCTATACGCGTAATGAAACCCTTATTTGATAGATCATATTTTCATTTGATTTATGGAACGCAAGCATTACCAGGAATAGAAGCATTCTCCAGGGTCGAGAAGAAAGCTGCTGAAGAGCAAAATCTCGTGCGTGGCAGGATTAAGGATATTGAAAAATTGAATAAAACAAATCAGGTTCCGATGTTTGCGTCCGACGAGATTCCAATTCGCCAAAAATGGTTTGATATCGAACGTGGAAGCGCTCTTATGAGAGCAGAAGATATATTTCAGCAAATATTGAAAACTAAAAAATCTATATTGTTCGATAAAATTCTCGGACGGTTACTGCAATTGCCTCTTGTTTGGGACGCAGATGTTAAGGATTTAATCCGAAGGTATGAGGCCAACGGAAAAGTTGTTGTTGATGGAAAGAAACCTGGGCAACGCGTTCCAAAATATGGCAATAAAATTGTTTGGACTAGCCAGTCTTAAGCAGCGTTTTCGTCCAACAAAGTTTCACCCGGTTTGACGATGCTGAAATCCACCGGCTTGGTGCCAAGTTGGATTTTATCGTCTTTCAGGTTGACCACAGTGTAGGTCGAGTTTTCCAGATCACGGACGTCCGGGTAGTCGGCGCGGAAGTGCGCACCGCGGCTGTCTTCGCGGGCCGTCGCCGCAGCGACGATGCCTTTCGAGACCAAGATCAGGTTTTTCAGATTCAGCCAATCGTGCCATGTCAGGTTATAGGCGAGGTTGCTTTCGGCGACGCCGACGGTGTCAAGCTGGGCGTCCAATTCGATCAGTTTGGCGTCGGCACGCTTGAGACTTGCCGCGTCGCGCACGATCCCGGCGTCGTCCCACATGTGATCCCAAAGCTCGGTCCGCACCTCGTCGATGCGCCCGGCCGGACGGTCCAGCGGTTGCCGACAGAGCGCCATGGTGGCGTCGATCACACTTTGGTCGACGTCGGGGATGGCTTGCCCAGGCTTGATGGCCGCCGCGATGCTGTCGCCGGCAATGCCGCCGAACACGGTCGAGTTGGCGACCCCGTTGCCGCCCAAGCGGTTGGCGCCGTGCACGCCGCCGGTATCTTCGCCGGCCGCATACAGGCCCGCCATCTCGGTCGTGCAGTCGGGCTCGAACACCAAGCCGCCCATCATATAATGCGCGGTCGGCACCACCTCGACCAAGCCGCCGACTAGGTCAAAGCCGCAGTCGGCGCAACGCTCGACCATACCTTTAAAGCTTTTGCGGACCAGCGGGGCTTCCAAATGGCGCATGGTGATATAGAGGCCGCCGTTCTTGGCCGTAACGCCTTCGCGCATCTCTTGGAACATGCCGCGGCTGACGATGTCGCGGGTCGCGCGCTCGCCGCGTTCGTCATATTTGTGCATGAAGCGCTCTTCGTTGCCGTCCAGCAGATAGCCGCCGGCACCGCGCAAACCTTCTTCGATGATGGTGCCGGTGATGCGCGTGTCTTCGCCGGCGATCAGGCCGGTCGGGTGGAACTGCACCATCTCCATGTCGCGGAGCGTCAGTCCGGCACGCAGCGCCATCGCCATGCCGTCGCAGGTCTTGTCGCCGGATGGCGTGTGGTATTTGTACATGGTCGGCCCGCCGCCGGTTGCCAACAGCACGGCGGCGGCACGCACCAAGCGGAACGTGCCCGCGCGCATATCGATCATCAACACGCCGGCGATGCCCGAACCGTCTTTGGCCGGGACCAAGGCCACCGCGCGGTGGTCTTCCAAGCGTTTGATGTCGCGCGCCCACACTTGTTCCGACAAACGGTTGATGATCTCGATGCCGGTCAGGTCGCCTTTGTGTACGGTGCGGTCAAAGGTCTGACCGGCGAACGCTTTTTGATGTACGGAGCCGTCGGGATTGCGGTCGAAAAAGCAGCCGAGCTCGTTTTCCAATTCGCGGATGCGGACTTGCGCCTCGGTGACGAGCTTCCACGCCAGGTCTTGGCGGTTGATCCATTTGCCGCCGTCGACGGTATCCATGAAGTGCCGCTCCGCACTGTCGCCGGGTGCTAACGCCACGTTGTAGCCGCCCTGCACCATGCGCGTGCAACCGCACTTACCGAGTAGGCCTTTGACCGCGACGGTGACTTCAAGGTCCGGGTTGGCGGCTTTGGCGTGCAGTGCACCGAACAAACCGGCGCCACCTGAGCCCAACACCAAAACATCGGTGCGATGTTCTTCGATGGTAAAGTTACCAGACATGTCAGGAGCCTCCCGGGGTCAGCAAAAGAACGGCGCCTGCGATGAACAGCACGGATAACACGCACTGGCGAAAGCGCACTTCATTGAAATAGCCATATAGCTTAACGCCGAGCCAGGCACCGATGGCGATGGCTGGCATAGCGATCAAAAAACGTGTGCCGGTTTCAGGCGCGACCATGCCACCCACCACCAGCCATCCGAACGCCATGCCGTGCATGGTGAGGATGAGCGGTTGCGTGACACCGCGCGCCTCGGCCCGGCTCCAACCGCGTTGCGTGCACCACACACCGGGCACGAAGCCGGATAAGCCTGCGAACCCACCGAGCACCCCGCCGATCACGCCGACGGCACCGTCCAGCGGGCGCCCGCCCCGAGTGATGTGCGGCAACGAGGTCGCGTATAGCATCGCCGCGCCATAGATCATCAGGCCGATGCCGGCGACACGCTTAAATGTGTCTGGGTCGATGATCCGTAAAAGCTCGGTCCCGAACGGCACGCCGATGGTGCCGCCGACCAAAAACGGCCAAAGATATTTAAACGATAGCCGCCGCCACATGCCGGCCAGCATAAAGATGTGCATCACAAAAAAGGACGCAACGACCAGCGGCACGGTCTCGGCGGGGGACAGCACGTGTAGCCACACCGCAGACGCGATCAGTGCATCGCCGAAGCCTGCGGTGCCCGACACGAATGCGGCAGCGAACGCACCGACCAACAGGAGGATAATTTCAGGTGACATTGAGCAAGAACATCAAGCCGACCGCGAGCGCGATGCCGGTGCCGATGGCGACGGCGGCTTTCGAGCTTTCGCGGGTGCCGATGAATTCCAACGCCATCAGACGCAGGCCACCGGTCAGGTGGGCGGCGAGCAAGATCACCAATACGGTTTCAGCCAATTTGACCAAGGGCGCGTCGGTCCAACGGATAAAGTCGTCCATGGCGGCTGCTCCCTCGATGGAAAGGGCGAGCACATAAAAATGTGCGGGTAGAAATAATGCCAACAACAGGCCGGATACCCGGTGTAATGCGAACGCCCAATAGTGCGCGTGATGGCGGTGTCCACGGAACATCAGACACCCCCTGCGTTATAAAGGCCGATGATGGCGCGAAAGCCCATCGCCAGGATGATCAGGCAGAACGTGGCCATGACCGCGTGCACGGCACCTGGGCGCAGCGCTGTCATCTCGTTTAAAATGGCGCGCACGCCGATCGGCGCATGTACGGCAACGGCGATCACAAACACCGAATAGAATGCGAACCACGCGAGGTTGCCGGAGACCCGGTTGATGATTTCGTCCGCCGTCAGTCCGCCTTGCACGGCGTAAACGATGACCGCCAAATGTACGATCACGCAAATTCCTAGAACGGCTGCGCTCAGGCGCTGCCAGATCCAAAGTTTGGCCTCGACCGCAGCACCCGGCATCAGAGCTCGCCCTTAAGCGCTGCTTTCGCCGTGGCCCGCTTGAGCCCCGTGATCGAGAACGTCGGACTGAGGTTTTTTGGGCAATGTTTCACGCAGCCTTGCTGGGAGTGGCAGGCATGGCAACCGGCGTCCCCGGATACGGCGGTAAGCCGTTCTTTGTTGCCCCCGTCGCGGACATCGTTGACCAGTGTCCATGCGCGGTTCAAGGCGGCCGGGCCCAAATAATCTTTGTTCCAATCAACGACATCGCAGGCCGAATAACAGACCGCACAGCCGATGCACTCAATCGCTTGGGCGACGAGCTTGCGGGCCGGGTCGTCGGGCAGCACCACGTCAAAGTCGTCGTGGCGGGTTTTGGTCGGATGGAACTTGCCTTCGGCGCGATTCATTTTGTCGAAGAATTCGGTCATGTCGCAGGCCAAGTCTTTGACGACTTTCAGATTGCGCAGCGGCGAAATTTCCAAGGTGCCGTCGCCGGCGACTTTGTCGACGTGGGTGCGGCACGTCCAGCGCGGCTTACCGTTGACGGTCATCGCGCACGATCCGCACATGCCGACCCGGCACGCGAACCGATAGCTCAGCGTCGGATCAATGTTGCGTTGGATGTAGGTGACCACATCAAGGACGGTCTGCGACGGTTGGCGAGGCACTTCAAAGGCTTCGAACTGGCCTTGTTCGCCGCCGCGCCACACAGATACATGAATGCTGTTGCTCATATGGGTGTTTATACTCTGTGTTGAGGGTGCGAACCAGTTTTTATCATGATTATTGATTGATTTGTTTTCGATATTCTTGATTTAAATTTACGATATGTGCGTCATGCTGTGGCGATCACGCATCCGAGGCCTGCGCTTGGGTCCAGCCAAGTACCATCGGCGCCCGTGTGCACCTGAAGCCCGGCATCTTGCCATAAATGCGCCGTCTTGTCCGGATCTACGCAGGCGATGGAAAACCCTGCGAAGAATGGGACGCTAGTGTCGCGGTCTGCAAACGCCCCTGGGAACCGTGCCGCAAAGGCATCCGGCGTCATCACAATTAGGTTGCCACGCTGGGTCGCGACGATATGGACACCCGGCGCCGTTTCGATTGCCGGCGCATCCGCGAAAGCGCTCAGGAACGCCGCACCGGACACAATGTCAGGGCTCACGACAAACACATCTTTGATACTTGTGGCGCCGTTGGCGTGGCGTTGGTAGTCGGGCTTCCAAAACAAATCCGGGCGCCATTGCTTGCAGGTGAAAAAGGCCATATCCGGCAGCGCCGGATCGGTGACAAACGTCAGTGAAAACCCAACGGTGACAGAGCCGCCGTCCGGCTGCTTCGCTTGGCGTTGAAAATCGAACGGGCTGTGCACCCGAAGGCCGCGCGCCAGGTATTGTGCGCGATCCGCAATCTCATCTTTGCTGTCCAGCACCAACATCGACATGCCTTGGTGATGTGCCAAATAGTCTCGGTTAAAGGCCGGGAAGCTGAAGGCATCGCCGTCATGCTCAAAAATATCTTCAGGCTGAGTGACGGCGAGCACTTCAAGAAAGCAGCCGTCGAACTGCGCTAAGGTATTGCCGGTACCGAACGGATGCTGTGCCGGCGGGGTCATGGTAAATCCCATGGCCGTATACGCATCACGCGCCTTTTTTAGGTCATTCACGCACAAAACGAGATGATCGATACCACGAGGCATGACCGCCCCTCCCAAGGTCGTTTAAGCTGCTGAGACTTTAGGCATCTGAGAATGCCGAGGCAACCAATCGACGTCATGCTGATCGGGGAAAACACATGACCAAGCTTACCGGCCTTCGCGTGCGACGTCTGTCGCTGCCGCTTCGTGTGCCGTATAAACTCGCCTTCGGTCCGGTGACAGCGTTCGATACCATCATCGTGGATATTGTGGACGACGATGGACATAAGGGTATGGGTGAGGCAACGATTCTTACCGGGTATACGTCCGAGACCATCGACGGATGTTGGCAGACTGTCTGCCGGCTCGCCAAAACGATCGTTGGTCTGGACGCCGACGCGGCCAAGGATGCGTTGTCGGTGCATCACCAAGCGACCCCGTTTGCCGTTACCGCTTTGGTCACTGCGATTGAAATGATGCAAGGCCATCCATTGCTGAAGCCGACCCCGGATAGCCGGGTGCCGCTGCTGGCAACGTTGAATGCGACTGAGGACGCTGAAATCATCTGCGAGGTTCAAGCGCATGCGGATGCCGGCTACACGACCATCAAAGTCAAAATCGGCTGGGACGTTGCGGATGACCTCGCGCGCACCCGATTCATTCAGTCGTGTCTGCCGCCGGGTGTCCGGATTCGGGTCGACGGCAACCAAGGCTATTCCCGCGACGAAGGCATCGCCTATGCCTCACAAATTGAACCGGACGGGATCGAGCTTTTAGAACAGCCCTGCCATATGGACGACTGGGCTGCCGCCAAAGCGGTGGCCGCTGTCAGTAACGTGCCGTTTATGTTGGACGAGAGTATCTACGGCCCGGACGAGATTGAGCGTGCGGCTGCGCTGGGCAATGTCAGCTATGTGAAACTTAAGCTAATGAAGGCCGGCAGCATCGATAATTTGGCGGCGCAACTACGCTTGATCCGCGCACTCGGGATGACGCCGGTGCTGGGGAACGGTGTGGCCAGTGATCTCGGCTGCTGGATGGAGGCTTGTATCGCGCGCACCTTAATTGATAATGCAGGCGAAATGAATGGATTCCTAAAACCCGTGACGCCGCTGTTTCGTGACCCGCTCAAGGTGATGGACGGCGCGGTCGTGTTGCCGTCGACGGTACCCAGCCTCGGTGATTTGGGTGCGTTCATTAAAGACACCCACAGCTTCGGCGGCCTTTAAGGTATGTTCGGTTTTGCGCCGGAAATTTTGGCCGCGATGGCGATGTCGATTTTTATCGGCGGCATCGTCAAAGGCATCACCGGCGTCGCGCTGCCGGTCGTGACCATGGCCATCGTCGTCAATTTTGTCGAGCCGCAAGAAGCACTTGCGCTGATTGTGCTGTCGATTGTCGTCACCAATATTTGGCAAGCATTTAGGACCGGCAGCGACTGGCGCCCGCTTTTTAGGTTCTGGCCGTTGCTCGTGCCGTTCGTGATCGGCCTGTATTTGGGATCGCTGATTGTTGCTGAAACCGATCCAGCGACGATGTTTTTATCTATGGGCATAGCGACTCTCGTATTTACGGTGTCTGAACTTTGGAAGCCGAGACAGCGCCCCATGGGGCCGTGGACAGAGCGTATTTTAGGCCCTATCGCCGGTAGTGTGGGGGGGCTTTTGGGCGGTATCTCGACTATTTGGGGGCCGCCGATCATGATGTTCATGTTCATGCTGCACCTGCCGAAAGACGAATGGGTCCGCACGATTGCGATTATCTGGCTGGCCGGCGCGATTCCGTTGGTGGCGTTCTACATCGCCAACGGCGTGCTCAATACCGAGACGGCACCGATCTCGGCGGCAGCGTGTATTCCGGCGATGTTGGGCATTTTGGTGGGCGAGCGCTTGCGTGGCCTCATCAACGAGCAACGGTTTCGTAAGATTCTGCTGATCGCCTTATTTGTGGTCGCTTTGAATTTGATCCGGCGCGCGCTATTCTAACGGTGCATTGAATGGTGTCCGCATATGGAAACTCAAAGCGTCCGTCTTTCTGAGCTGCCGACTGACCTCGCCACGGTCATGGCGTATTGGACGGACCTCTGCGCCGAGCGCCCGGCGCCCGCGTGGCGCGATGTTGATTTAGTGCAATTTCCATCGCGCTTGCTGCCAATGACCATGGTCATTGATATCATGCAGCCGCTTGAAAAGAGCATATTTCGTTTTTGGGGCTCAGAACTCACCCGCATCCACGGTGTCGAGATGACCGGCAAACATCCTTACGACTTAAAACCGCTGGCCTTGGGTCAGCGCCTGCGTGTCGACTATCAAGACATCGTTAATAACAAACGACCGCACGCAAATCATTATTCGTTCATGACGAGGCACGGATATGTGCATGCGCATACGGCGCTTCGCGTGCCGATCATGAATGATGGTGAGACGGTCTCTCAGATCATCGTTGTGGTCGACTTTTCACCGGAAGCCTTGGCGCGAATCCGGGACACCGGTAGCACCTACGCAGAAATTTTTGACGCTAAAGGCGATTAATTTATGCCGCGGCCCATGGGAACGGAATCAATTGATCCAGACCCTCGGACATTTCAAAGACGCTTGAGACCGCGAGTTCGTGATCGAATGACAGGTGATCGCGCTCGGCACGGCGGCGCAAGTTGGCGTGGTGGATGTCCATGACGTCGGTCGGGATCGGCATGTCGCCGGCGTCGAGGATGCGCAGATATCCGTCCGCATCACGGGCCGGCATGATCCGGCTTTGCAGGTAGTTGCTGGGTGACCAGGGGATATCCATGACACCGGCTTCGCAGGCACGCACCGTGCCCACCGCCACGTCACCATCCCCCATTTCAAGAATTTTATCCATCACCGGGCGTACTTCGCGGCCGATTAAATCGCACTCGGTGGCAAATTCGGGCAACGTGTCCAAACGAATATGACGCGCCAGGTAAATCGCCATTCGCGTGTTGCGGAGTCCGGCGGCATTTGCCTGCGGCGTCGGAATGCCGAATGCTTCATGGGATGACTTCGTCGTCACGCTGACTGCGCCACCGATCGCCGCAAGCGTACCGCCATAAGACACCAACGCTTCGCATTGTGCTTCGTCCTGCGGCCAAGCGCCCATCCAATGCAGTGATGTGACGGGCGTAAATACGTCGTCGTAACCTTGGGCCTGCAGATATTCTTGGGTCAGCACACGGGCCATTTTGATCGCTGCAGCGTCTTGCACCAGATGCATAGTTTGGCCGAGCTCGAGGCCATAGTTTTTCACCCCTTGCCCGGCAGCCAACAACGCATCGATGATGCAGGTCAGGATCGCGATGCTGGGCGGAATGTTCGTGCCGGTCAAAAAGCCGGGCTGGCGGCGGTGCAACTCGACGCCCTTATCTTGGTACATGGCGGCCAAGCGATCCAGATATTGATAATTACGGATGCCTTGCTCGATTGAGACTTCTTTGGTGTAGGACGCCGTGTACGCCATGCCGGAACCCAAATACCCGGAATAGCCTGCAGCAAAGCCGATCTCGGACGTGAGCCTCGGCATCGAAGTGCCGGAAAGCACAATCGCCGGCTTGTCGATGGCCTCGATCAACTGGCGCGTCGCCTTTGGCCCATAGTTGACCATGGCGTAGCCGTTCAGCATTGAGCGTCCGGCCTTTTTTGATTCCTCGATACCGCGCGCCGCATTTTCCCACTGTTCGTTGCGGGTATAGCTGTCGGTGGTGGTCGGCACGATATCGGCGTGGCCTTCTTTATCGAGAATCTGCATCAGTTCCTTTTGCAGTTCCAACGTTGCAAAGCCGCCCCGCGGCTGGGTCAGGCATCGCCCTTCGGCGTCGGCTTGGCGCATCACCCAGCCCAATTGCTTATGCAAGGGCAGGCTTTTGTGGAAGGCCACCGCTTCGTCGATATCGACTTCGCCCCCCGTTGGCCAGCGCGCCAAGTTTACGCGGCGCATCTCGTCGAATACGTCGGCATCGATGCGGGCCGCCGATAAGGGAAGGGATGCCTCAGGCTGCGGGCGACTGGTCATGGTGCGGTTCCTTGTTCGGCGTTTTCGCATCGGTGGGATGCAGAACATTCTGCGCAAGCTTCAACGCCGCATCCGGTGCGACGCCGGCCAACAAGCCAATGGCATAAAGTGCATAGGCGCCGTCGATCAGCAGGCGCGGGTGTTTCGGGCGAAGCGATTCGGGCGCCGCATCTTCAAAAAGGGCGGCGCGTAAAATACGCTCTGGATCATCGCTATGCGCCAAGACGCCGCCGGTGCCGATGACGGTCGCGATCTCGGTTAGGTCTTTGCCGTACTGCACGGTAATCGGCCCGGTGACGGATTGTTTGATTTCGATACGCCCGGCATGGCGCTGCATAGCGCGATGCACGGCGGATTCCGCGAGCGCGATATCGAGTTTCTTTTCGGCATCGCTTTCGGGCAAACGTTCCGGGTCGTCGGCGATGGCAGCGAGGATGCTTGTAAAGGCGTCGGCATCTATATCGGCAGCAGTGCGGATGACCTCGGGCCCGGCGGCGTCGACAATCGTGTGCGCGTTATGGCGCATCCCTAAGTCGCCTTCGACCGTGCGCTTGGCGTGCGGCTCGGGCAGGCCGTACTGCAATACGCCGCTGGCGACCGGCTTGCCGTCGGCGATGGAATGCACATCGGTGGTGGCGCCGCCGACATCGACGACGATCAGCGGGCCCAGACCTTCGCCTTGCCCGGCGGCCCCTTCGGCCAGCAACTTGGCACCGTCCATCACCGCAGCCGGGGTCGGCATCAGCACGGCATCGAAGCGCGTTGCCGCGCGGTCGATGCCTTTAGCGTGCACGATCCGCTCGATAAATACATCGCGGATCGCGGCGCGGGCGGGCTCCACATCCAGCACGTTGAATTCCGGCATCACGTTGCCGGCGATCCGCACGTCGATCCCGGCATCCAAGAGCGTCCGAGCCACGTCATCCGCGCACACCCGATTGCCGGCAACGATGACGGGACACGCAAGCCCGGCCATAGCCAGTTTTTCCGCGTTCCAACGGATGGTTTCTTCGTTGCCGCCGTCGGTGCCGCCTGCCAGTAAAAGAATATCCGGCGCGCCCGCGACGATCCCCGCCGCATCTTTGTCGGTCAGTTTATAGGCGTGCGCGCCGATCAGTTTGGCACCGGCACCGAGCGCCGCCAGCCGTGCTGCTTCGGCGGTGAGCTCTTTGACCAGCCCGACCGTCACCATCGCTAAACCACCTGCCGCACTTGAAGATGCCAGCCGGTGCTTGAAGGCAGGCAGAACGCCTAGTCGCAGTTTCAGATCGGCGAGTGCAGCATCTAAGCCGATGTTAACGTCGCTGGTGACCGTCGACGGGCCTTGGCCGCTGCCAAGGATGGTCCCGGCGTCCAGGTCGACGGCGCGTAATTTCGTGTAGGTGCTGCCGAAATCGATCAGAAGGGCCGTGTTCTGCGTCATGCCGCGACGATCCCGACCTTTGCCCCGAGGTCTGCATCCAACGCTTCGACCACGCCCGGCACCCGTGTGCCCGGCGGGAACGCGCGGTCAAATCCCATCTCGGTAAAGCGCTGCTCGACCTCGTCCCAAGACTGTTTGCCGACCACCAGATTCCCGCCGACATACAGCACGATGTCTTCAAGCCCGGCTTCGATGCACATGTCGCGAAAGCCACGGCAGTCCAATTCACCCTGGCCGTAAAGCGACGATACCAAGATTGCATCGGCAGCGGTCTCGATGGCGGCCTTAATAAAATCTTCGGACGGCGTCAGCGCGCCCAGGGTGACGATTTTGAAACCTTCTTTTTCCAGTGCCATCGACAGGATGCGGTTGCCGACGATGTGGGTGTCGGCGCCGATGACCCCGGTGACCAGCGTGATGCGGCTGCGTTGTTCGGGGGTGAGGGTCATGACGTCGCTCCTTGTTGGTCGGTGTCGTCGTTCATCGGCACATCGTAATCGCGCACTGCGCGTTCGATCTGCTGAGCGGCGGCTTTGAAGCGGTCCAGTTTGGCAACGGCCGTCGGGATCGTCATGCGCGCCGCCGGTGCGTGCACGGAAAGGCCCGCGAACACGCGGCCTTTACTGTCGAACACCGGCACCGCAATGCCGACCAGACCTGCGGTGTTTTCCTGGTCGTTGCAGGCATAACCTAAACGCCGGATCTGTTTGAAATGGGCTTCCAGCGCGCTTCGTTCCGTCAGCGTGTTTTCGGTGAAGCGCTGCAACGGTCCGGCGCTGAGGATTCGCTTGCGTGTCCGCGCCGGCAGGTGAGCCAACAATAGTTTGCCGATGGCGGTCGCATGCAAAGGCACCCGGGTACCGACACCAATTTGCAGACGCAACGGCCAGGCACATTCGACCCGTTCGACATAAATCACGCCGTCCCGGTCTAAGACGCCGAGATTGCATGTCTCGCCGATTTCCGTGACCAGCGCATTCAAGATCGCGCGCACAGGGGCGATCCGTGCAAATGACGACATCGCGTCGGTGGCCAAGGCCATCAAGTTGGGGCCGACCACGTACTTATCACCACCCGGCGTGCGCGTCACCAACAGCGTGTCTTCCAGTTGTTTGACGACCCGAAACACGGTCGGACGCGGCAGGTCGGTGGCGTCGGCAAGCTCGCTCAGGCTGGGCGGTTTGGGCGCGTTGAGGATCGCGGATAACACCGTCACCCCCTTACCGAGGGCTGAACTGCCATCGGGCGGCACGATGTGGGAAAGTGGTGCACCATCCAGCATGTCGAGGTCTCCTCCCGTCGTTGTTATTTTGAAAAGGGTAGACGCAGCAGGCTATAATTCAATAATAAATATAAATTTGTCTCGATAATTGTCATTTTGCATTATTTTAAAGCACATTGAAGCCCGCCCGCGTTTGCGCCAGCATGGCAGCAGGGAGACGACCGATTACCGATACCGATCATTCACCAGCAGATGCGCCGATAGGTCAGATTTTTCGTCAAGGCGCGATGGACGGTCTGAGCCTGCCGGCCTTCATGGTCGCTAGCAGCATGATCGGCTATGGCGCGTTGGTGCATTCGGCGGGGATGAGTTTGGGCATTGCGGTCGTGTCGACCATCGGCATCTGGGGCTTGCCGGGGCAGGTCGCGTTTATCGAATACGTTCTGTTGGGCGCACCCGTCTTCTCAATGCTGATCGCGGTCGCGCTGGCGAATATGCGGTTTTTGCCGATGAGCTTATCGTTGGTGCCGATGTTCCGGGGCTCTAAGTCCGGGTGGCGGCTGCGTTATTTTTATGTGCAGTTGATGTCGGTGAATACCTGGGTCGGCTTGCTGAAAAAAGCGCCGGACCTTAGCCCTGACATGCGGGGCCCCTATTACGCAGGCTTTTCGACGACTTGTATGGTGGCTGGTGCCGGCGGCACGGCGGCAGGCTTTTTGATGGCCGAAGTGATGCCGTTTTTCGTCACCGTGACGTTGGTATTCATCAACCCGATCTATTTTGCGTTCATATTTTCGGCGATGCGAGCGCGCGCCTGCTTGCTTGCGATGCTGGTCGGCGCGATCATCGGGCCTCCGTTGTATCTTTTGTCGCCGGTATGGAGTTTGCCGCTCTGTGGTGTGCTTGCCGGTACCGCCGGATTTTATGCCGACCGTTGGCTGAGGCGCATACGATGAGCGGTCTCGATATTATGCATGCTCCTTGGGTGTTGTTGGGCTTGGCCATCGCAGCGACGTATTTTTGGCGCGGTCTCGGCACCGCGATCGCAGCCCGCATCGATCCGGAAAGCGGGCTGTTTCAATGGATCGCGTGCGTCGCCTATGGCCTGTTGGCCGGGCTGATTTCACGGATCATCGTGATGCCGGTGGGTCTTTTAGCCGAGACCGAAATCATAGATCGCTTGGTGGCGACGGCATTTGGATTTGTGCTTTTTTACGTGTTTCGCCGCAATGTAGGCGTTGGCACCTTGAGTGCGGCCGGCTTATTCATGGTTCTTGTCTGGGGCCGGGGTGAAGGATTCTTTTAACGATGCGATTATGCCTCGTTTTATGTGCTTTGTTTGCCACCGTGTTGAATGTCGACACGGCGCAGGGGCAAAGCTGCACAGCCCCGTCGGCGGTGTGCGCGGCAGTCGGCTCGGTCGTTAAACTTTCGTCGTATGAGCCGATCGGCAGTGCCGTGGTGATCGGGCCTGAGCGGGTCATTACCAATCGCCACATGCTCGCGGATAACACTGCCGCCGAAGTGATTTTACCGGATGGCAGTAAGCTAAAAGGCCAGGTACTCGCCACCGATTACCCCGGGGACTTGGTGACGCTGACGGTGCCGGGATTGCCGGCGCTGCCGATATTGCCGCTGGGCCAAGCCGATCTGCAAAGCACTCTTTATGTCGTCGGCTTCGACGTCGGGCGGGATGCGGTTCGGGTGTATGCGCCCGGCGCGTTGCTCGTTGAAAAGGCGGACACGGCGTTGGCGCGGCTGCACCATGACGCGCGGTCGTTGCCCGGCAATTCCGGCGGCGCGTTGCTTGATGCCGAGGGGCGCTTGGTCGGCATCGTCGCTTCCGGCGGCGAGGGACGGAACGAGGCGATTCCTGCCGCCGACATTGACGCGGTGATCCACGCGAGCGGTCCGGAAAAGGTGTCGGCTTCAGCGGAAATCGGCCGGGCCTATGTCCGCTGTGTTGAATTCACTGATGATATCCGCACATCTCGCGGGGTGCTGACCGACGGCGCCGTCATCAAAATAAAAGACGCCTGCTTGGCCAGTCAGAATCGTCAGTTGATGGACGTTGCCGCGAGTGAGTTAGCGATGCGCCGCAAAATCGACCCGGCGCTGGCGTTGTTGCGGGCGTCATATGCGCAAGATCCAAATGCGCCGAACACATTGATCTCGCTCGCCATTACCTTGCACTTGGCGCAGCGTTTTGAGGAAGAGGTGCCGATCTTATATCGTGCCCTCGATATTTTGCCGACGGCACCGCAAGTGCTGCGCTTGGCATTGCAGGCGGGGATTTGGGGCGGCGATCAGGCGTTGGCTGATTTGGCGATGCAGCGCATTCAAGATGTGATGCCGCAGATGGCGCCGGCGGCCCGGCGGTTTTATGACAACCCACCGCCGAAGCCGCGCATGAGGCCACCGGGCTGAAGTATCACGGTCCGTCGGTCGGATCGGGAATCCACCCAAAGCGCACGCGCTGCGGCCCGTCCAAAGTCCGGGCGCGCTTTAAGATCGCATCCCGAAGCGCCGGGCCGTCCCAGTCCGGATTGGCGGCGAGCAAACGCACCGCCAGCGCACTCACACGCGGCACGGCAAAACTGGACCCGGACGCCTTGCCGACGGCGCCCCGGTGATCGATGACTTCAACCCGCTCGCCCGGCACCATGATATCGACATGTGCGGCACCCCAGTTGGAGCCTTGCGCCAAACGCCCGTCTAATGTCGACGACGTTACGACGATGGTATTTGGCAGGTCCAGCGCCGCTGGATACACCGGTACCTGATCAATATCGCGACCGTTATTGCCCGCAGAAAGTATGAACAGCATGTTCGGATGCTGCTGTGCGGCTGCGGCAAAAGCGGTCCAATCGTCGATGCTGTTTGAACCCATCGCCATGTTTACAATCCGTACGTCGTGCGCGGCGAAGAACGCGACGGCATCGGCGAGGCGTGCCATATCGGGCCGCGGATAGCGGACCGGTATGATCCGTGCCATCGGCGCTTCGTTGAGCAATACACTGGCGACCGCGCTGCCATGGTGCAGCGGAAAGAACGGTGAACGCGATGTGTCGACATCGAACGGTCGGTCGTCCATATCCCAAAGATCACGCCCGATCAGCTTGCCGTCGCTGTCGCGCGCCAGATGATCTTTAAACGGGGCCACGGTGTAGTTGATGCCGCTGTCGATGACCCCGACCGTGACGCCGCCCGGGTCTTTGCCGGACGGCACCGGCGGATTGAGAGGTTCTTCTGAAATCGTCGTCTGCATGTCTGCGCTGAGCACACGGACGGCATCCGCGATGCCCATCGGTGTATAGACAATGTCGCGGATTTCGGTGACGCGGCACATGTGATCCGCATTGACGCTGAGGCGCGGGGCCGGATCGCTGATTTCAATGCCGATGCGCCGCAGCCGACCTGCCGGGAAAAGCGCGCTGATCTGGATTTCGCTGCCGTCCGCATCGATCAGCACCGTTTTCGCCCGGCCCGGTGCATCGCCCATATTGTTGACCGTGTGCGAGATGATTTTGATGTCGCCGAGCGCAGATCGAAACCGTTGCGGATCGCTGTAGGGCGCATCGCAGGCGACCGCTAACAGCGCCGTGATGCGATCCGGCAGTGCGCCTGCGGACGCCGGCAGGGCGCCGACGGCGAGCAGCGCTAAAGCGTTGAGTGCATACCGATAAGCCGATCTACCAAACGATGTGATCGACGCTGGTAAAACTGATGCTATCGCCGTCATTGATGGTGCGCACTCCGCTGAAGCCGTCTGGGTTTTGCAAACCGTGCGCGCCCAGGCTTTCGGAGTCAACGCAGGCGCCAGAGACGGACGCTGCCGGTTCCCCTGCGGAGTCGTCAACGGGGGAATGGCAATGACGCTGATCAACCGTGCCAGCGCCGATGACGCTATCTCGGGTCGGGATGACGGCATCGTCCGGTGATGCTGAGGGCCGCACGAGGGCATGGAGCCATAAGCAGACAATGTGCGCGAACTGTTTGCTGATTCAGCAGAAGCAGACGTTTATTGGTGAGTGCTGGAGTCCGGGTTTGACTCGGGGTGGACACTTCCCGTGCGAGCCTTAGAGACCGAAAACCAACCAAGCTGTATATCCGACGTATGAAGCAAAAAGCAAAGTGCCCTCAAGACGGTTTATGATGCCGGTCCCTTTGAAATTGAAGCAAACAACAAGTAGGCCGACGGTCAGCAGGCCGAGAACGACCATGTCTCGGTGAAGGATTTCCTGTGGCACGGAAGTCGGGCCAATCACACCGGCAATGCCAACCACGGCGAGCGTATTGAATAAATTCGAGCCGAGTATATTACCCAATGCCAGGTCCGGCTGCCCCTTCCGCGCCGCTGATAAGGATGCTGCAAACTCTGGAAGTGATGTGCCGACAGCAACAATCGTCAGACCGATCACAAGATCGGAAACACCCAAGCCACTGGCAATTTCCACGGCACCCCAGACAAGCAGGCGGGAACTGGCGATCAGCAAGACGAGGCCGACGACTACCCATGCCAAGGCCTTCGTGAACCGTTTGCTGTGGTCGTCGAGCGCCTTTTGCATCTCATGACCCAAAGGGTCATCTCGGTTACGCAAACCTTCGTAAATGCTCCATCCCATCAATACAGCAAACACACAGAGAAGGATCAGCGCATCAAGACGCGTCAACTGCCCATCAGCCAAAAGCACGGCGGATAGGCCCGTTATGCCGATGAGAATTGGAACCTCTTTCTTGACCACAACTGATTGAGCGGCAATCGGACAAATCATTGCCGTCACGCCGAGAATCAGCCCGATGTTCGCGATGTTAGATCCATATGCGTTGCCCAGCGCCAACCCGGGATTGCCTTCGCTCGCAGCGAACGCGGAAACCATCATCTCCGGTGCCGATGTTCCGAAGCCGATGATGATCATCCCAATCAAGAGCGGGGGAATTGAGTAATGGGCCGCGACGGCAGCGGCACCCTCAACAAATTTGTCTGCACTCCAAACCAGAAGTAACAGTCCGCCAACGATGGCAAGTGAAGGCAACACCATTTAGCTTGATACTCCAAACAACCAATGTGGATCACGCCGGTTTATGAACTGATGGAGGCGAATTTAGCGAGGAACTTCCACTACACTTATTCTCGTGATGGTGTGTCCGCAATCTTTACGACCCAATGCAAAACCGCGAGTGAGACGATCAATGCAGCCAATCCAATCAACATCATCGCCTCAGTCTGGGCGAGATCTAGGAGAATGAATTTTCTCACCAATGCGAGTATTGCAATTTGTACGACAATACGAACTTGAACAATGCTTTGTTTTCGTTCGATGACCTGAACAATAGAGTGATTGAACTCAAGAGCGATTAGAACAGTTAAAACACCGGCAAAAAGATTTCGAAAAGTATCCGGCGCCGCTAAATCAACTTGCAAGGTTAGAAGTTTGTATACGTCGCCAGCAATATGGCCACAGGCGTATACGACGATAACCGAAACGAGCACGCTCAGGAAAATTGCCGCGATTTGCTCAAGCCGCTCGTAAAAACCGAGTTCGCGCCAAATCTTTGTATACTTATCGAACATCCGCGTTGGTTCATTCATTTCGCAGCCAACTTTCCATGCAATTACGAGGGAATTAGGATGGCGAGACTACACCATCCACTCGGATTGCACACTTCCGCTCATGGCCACCCCCAGCTGTTTCGACGTCCATCATAATTAGTCTGTTTATGCGTTCAAAGCGGGCTCTCTCGCGGACATTGCGGCGGGATTGCGAGTCCTTTTTTATGCGTAAACGCTGCGCGCCGTGCTAAAACTTTGCGTCCCGGATCACCGTGCAATCGGTGACGTTGACGACGCCGATTTGACGGGATACCAGCGTGTAGACGCGCTCGACAACCGCGTCCAACTCATCCTCATCTACGATGCAGACCACGGAGACCATGCCGCCTGCGGACGACACCAAGCCGTCCCGCGTCCAAGCGCCGTGTTCACCAGAGCCGCCGAGCACGGGGATGATCGTGTAGCCGGACATATCGATATCGTCCAGCAGCGCGGTCAGGCGTCGCAGCGCCGGGGCTTCGATGAAAATTTCCAGCCGTTTTTTTTCGTGCATCTGCATGATGTGCGTCAGCCTCCTATGATCTTTTCAGCCGCCCAAACATATAATGGGATGCCGACCGTCAGGTTAAACGGAAACGTGATGCCGAGCGAGAGCGTCAGATATATTTCCGGTCTGGCTTCGGGCAAGGCGACGCGCATCGCCGCCGGCACCGCGATGTAGCTGGCCGACGCGGCCAAAGTCATCAACAGCGCCGTACTGCCGATATCGAGATCAATCACAATGCCCGCGGCCAGGGCAATCGCAGCGCCGATCGGCGGCATGATCAGGCCGAAGAAGATCACGCCGGGTTTCAGTTCGTGCGCGCTTTGCCGAATGCCGCGCCCGGCGATCAGGCCCATATCCAAAAGGAACAGGCATAACACCCCTTTGAATGGATCGACGATGAACGATGACACTTGTGCCATCCCGTCAGGTCCGGTGATCCAGCCGATGATGAACGCGCCTGTCAGCAAAACGATGGAGCCGTTCAACAGTACCTCGCGCACCAGCTCGGTGTTGAAGCCGTTGGATGGGTCCGGTGCGCTGGTCGCGTCTTTGCTTTTGCCGCGCGCCAAGATCAAGGCTGCGATAATTGCCGGGCTTTCCATGACGGCGGCGACCGCAACCAGATAGCCTTCCGACGAGATGCCCAAGGTGGTGAGGGCTGACGTGGCGGCAACGAATGTGACAATCGAAATCGAGCCGTAATGCGCGGCGACGGCGGCGACATCGATCCGGGGTAAGCTCGACAGGGCTCGCAATAACTGGAAAGCGATAAACGGGATCAGCGCGCTGAGGAAAATACCGGCGCCAATGGTCGCCATCATTTTCGCATCAATGCCGCTTTCCGCGACGATCACGCCGCCCTTAAAACCGATCGCGGCGAGCAGGTACAGTGACAGCGCTTTGGCAACGGCCTCTGGAAAATGCAGATCGGATCGGACGGCGGCGGCAATGAAACCAAGCGCAAAAAACAACACCATCGGAGAAAGAAGATTGCTCTCAGCGAGGGCTAACATGTCGCTCATGCGGCGCGCATCCCACTTCTAATTTTCAGTCGTCGCTAAAATAGATAGAAACAATTTCATGTCAACGTTACAACCGCTGATCACGATCGCGGTTGGGCCAGGCCGTAGGTTCAGCCTGCCCGACAACATCGCGCCGACGCCGACCGCACCGCCACCTTCGGCGACAATGCGATCTTCGAAGAATAAGATGCGCATGGCGGCAGCAATCTCGGACTCACTCAGCAGTACCGTCTCGTCGATCAGGTGTTGGCACATGTTGAGCGTCAGCGCGTTGTCCAGCCCGATGCCGCCGCCCAGCGAGTCGGCGAGGCTTTCGACCTCTTCGACCGGCACCGGTTTGCCGGCCTGCATTGACGCCACCATTGCGGCACCCCGATCCATGGTCACGCCGACCACATGCGCGGTGGGCTGCAGGGTTTTGACGGCGAGCGCGGTACCGGCCAAAAGACCGCCGCCCGACAGTGGGACGATCAAATTGGCGATGTCCGGCATGTCTTCGATGATTTCCAGGCCAAGCGTGCCTTGCCCGGCGATCACGGCGGGTTGGTCGAAGGGGTGGATGTAGGTGAGCCCGTCCTCGGCGATCCGCGCCATCGCGGCGACCTCGGCCTCGTCTTGCGAACGGCCATGGATGACGACATCCGCACCCAGATCGCGGATCGCGCGGACTTTCACGTCGGGCACCAATTCGGACATATAGGCCACGCACGGGATGCCGAGTGATTTTGCCGCGTGGGCAACGCCGCGCCCATGGTTGCCGGTGGATACCGCAAGCACACCCCGACGGCGCGCCGCGTCGGAAAGCTGCATCAACGCATTGGTGGCGCCGCGCAGTTTAAAGGCACCTGTATCTTGCATGGTCTCCAGCTTCAGGCGGACCGGATGGCCGGCGTGCTTGCTGAGGAACGGGGAGAGGCGCAGGGGCGTGCGCGTGACGAATGCGCCAATGCGGTGCGCGGCATCGCGGATGTCATTCAGGGTCACCGGCAGAGACGACGCCGGCATCGTCATGCGCCGGCGGTTGCGGCTGCCGGCCAGTCTTCGGCGATCACGGCCGCGCAGTCGCCCCGGTTGATGAGACCCGGCACGTGGCGGCAGACAATAAAGCCTGCGCGCTCGGCGATCAGGGGCGTCGGGTCGCGCTCCGGCTCTTCTAAGTAGTGCACGCGGGCGATCACTTCGTTTGCTTCGACGCTGTCGCCGAGCTCTTTACAGATTTCAAACAACCCTTCGGTCTTGGATGTCACGAAGCTGCCGGGCGGTGTGTGGATCAGGCGGCTGGGGGCTGGAATATCCGGCGCGCCGGCGACGACACCGGCGTGCCTGAGGATGTTCATGATTCCGCGTTCAGCCACTTCGATGGTTTCGACGCTGGACGTGGCGCCGCCGCCAAGCTCCGTCGACACGAACACTTTGCCCATATCTTCGACCACGGTGTCGATCATCCCGGCGGCGTCCAATTCGGTGAGCACCATGCCATAAGGTGCTGCGAACGTCTTCATCGCGGCCAGACTGCGGGCCATCTGATCGGGGTCGGGTAAGTCATGGATGATCGACATCGGCACCAAGTTCATGGAGCGGCCACCCGCATGAATATCAACGACCACGTCGGCGGCGCTGATAAATCGCGTCGTCACATAGTGCGCGATCATTTCGGTAATCGTGCCCTGTGCATTGCCGGGGAAGCAGCGGTTCATATTGCCGCCGTCGATCGGTGAGGTCCGCGCGCCAGCCCGAAATGCCGGTAGATTCAGCGCAGGCACCATGATCACGCGCCCGGTAACATCAATCGGCGCCAAGGCATGGCGCAATTTGCTGAGCGCAATCGCGCCTTCATATTCGTCGCCGTGATTAGCCCCGGTCAGCAGCACCGTCGGGCCGGCACCGTTTTTAATCACGGAAATAGGCAGGCGGATCGAACCCCAAGACGATTCGTCGCGGGACCACGGGATGATCAACGCGCCGTGCTGGTGGCCGTCGGCGGTGATGTCGATGTCGCAGTCTATTTTTGAAAATTCTAAATCGGTCATGCGCGCAGTGTGCGGGATGGGGTGCCTCGTTTCAAGGCACCCCGCCGCGTTTCAGTGTCGATTAGTAACCGACTGCACAGCCGTCTTTGCGCGGGTCAGAGCCGCCGGTCAGGATGCCGGTTTCCCAATCGATCCAGATCGCTTGGCTGCCACCGATGGGCTTCCCTGGCTTGATGCGCTTGTGTCCCAAGGCTTCTAGGCCTGCAATCGTCTCTGCGGGCAGGGTGCCTTCCATTTCCACGTCCATGGAATTGGCAATCGGGAACACGCGCGGCGCATCTTGGGCTTCTTGAATATCCATGCCGAAATCCAGCATTTTCGTCAAGAACTGCATATGGCCGAACGATTGGTACTGTCCACCCATCACGCCGAATGACATCACTGCCTTGTCACCTTGGCCGACCATGGCCGGGATGATCGTGTGCATCGGGCGTTTGCCCGGTGCGATGCAGTTCAGATGACCATCGATCAAGTTGAAGCCTTGGCCACGGTTGGTCAGCATGACGCCCGATTTCGGTGCCATCTGCACCGAGCCGAAGTTAGAAAACAGTGTGTTGATAAAGCTGCATGCGTTGCGGTCTTTGTCGACGACTGAGATATAGACCGTGCTGTCGTTGCTCGGCATTTTGACCGGCGGCAACGGATCAAGGGCACGGGATGGATCAAACTCGGATGCCAGGTCCTTGGCGTGCGCATCTGACAACAGATAGTCGACTGGCACGTCCACCTTATTCGGATCGGCCACGAACATGTTGCGGTCTTGATAGCCGAGACGCCCGTATTCGATTTCCCGGTGCAGGCGCTCCACCGATAACGGATCAACGCCGGCCACAGGAATATCTCTGAGCATGTTCAGCAGCAACAACGCGATGATGCCTTGGCCGTTCGGCGGGCACTCATAGATATCATAGCCGCGATAGTTGGTCGAAATCGGCGTCACGTATTCACCGGCGGCAATCTTAAAGTCTTCGAGGGTATGCAGACCGCCCCGCGACTGCAGATACGACACCATATCTTCGGCGACGTCGCCGGTATAGAACGCGTCGCGTCCATGCTCGGCAATCTTGGCGAGGGTCGCAGCAAGTTCCGGCTGATGGTGCATTTCGCCGACGCCAGGCGTCCGCCCGTTCGGCATAAACACGCGCTTCGATGCTTCGTCGTTGGCAAGCAAATGTACTTGGCTTGCAAAATCAACCGATACCCGCGATGACACCGGATAGCCGTCCCTGGCGTATTCGATGGCGGGTTGTAGCAATTCGCCGAGATCCATCGTGCCGTGGTCGCGGATCAACGTGTCCCAGGCGTCGATCACGCCGGGGATGATCACGGAATGCGGGGTTTGGCGTTCCAACGATGTGATGCCGTTGTCGCGATACCACTCTGGGGTCGCCGCCATCGGTGCGCGCCCAGACCCGTTGAACGCGATCATGTCTTTGATCGCGCCGCCGGGCGCGTACATACAAAAATTATCACCGCCGATGCCGGTCGATTCCGGTTCGACCACACACTGCACGGCGCATGCGGCGACGGCCGCATCCATGGCGTTGCCACCGCGTCGTAGGATATCGAGACCGACAGCTGTCGAAATCGCATGCGAGGTAGCAACCATGCCATTCTTGCCGTGAGCGGGGGAACGACCGGGTTTTTCGAGATCGCGCATTTGCTTTCCTTAATCTGATTGTTCTTGTTTGGGCCATCGAATGCGGCGCTAACTTTTGTGGATAAATATTCATACAGAATTCATCAAGGTACTGGCTAGCCGGAAATTCCTGGGTTAACCTTTTTCTCAATTGACGCTCGAACGTGTTGTATCGGGCGCAAGAACTAAAAACCTATGGGAGTTTCACGATGAATAAGAAGTATTTGGGCGGTATCTTTGCCGCTGCTGTCGTCGGTTTGGCTGGCACCTTCGGCGCCGGCACAGCCCAGGCTGATGGTTTTTCATGCTCGACGGCGAAGCTGATTGTGCCTTGGAAAGCTGGTGGCGGCACCGCGGTGATTTTCAACATCTTTGAAAATATCATCAACAACGACATCAAAGCCGAGCCGAAAATCCAGGTCGTCACGATCTCTGGTCAGGGCGGCAACAAAGGCGCGAAAGAAGCCAAAGACTCCAAACCCGATGGCTGCACGCTTTTTGCAATCCACCAAAGCGCCATCGTTAGCTATCTGAACGGACGCGTGGATTTCACCTGGGATGCTTTCGACATGGTCGCTCAGGTCACCAAGACGCCGGAAATTCTCGGTGCGTCGGGTCAAGCCCCTTGGAACAATTTTGCTGAATTCAAAAAATTCGGCATCGAACACCCAGGCGAAGCCCTCACGGGTGCCACGTTCGGCTCCACCAGCCAGTTCATGTGGCTGTTGCTCGAAGATCTGACCGGCATGAAGTTCAAGTACGTGCCTTTTGACGGCACGCGGGAGCGGATGACCGCGTTGCTCTCGAATACGGTTCAGCTTGGCACCATCAACGTTGCATCGGGCCGTAAGTACATCGAAAGCGGCGAGCTGAAAGCCTATGCGATCGCTGATGATGAGCGTTCCAAGCATTTGCCAGATCTGCCGACGCTGAAAGAACTGGGCGTCGACATGAACTACGCGTTGGTGCGTGGTGTTGTGGCACCGAAAGGCACGCCGAAGGCGATGATCGATCATTGGTCGGAAGTCTTCAAAAAGGCAGCCGAGAACATGAAGCTGAAAGAACAGCTCGAAGCCAAAGGTACGGTCGTCAAATGGGTCGGCCCGAAAGGCTATGCTGAATGGTTCAAAAAAGAATATGACGACCACGAGCGCGTCGCTATCAAGATCGGCATGTACAAGAAATAAGCTGATCTGACTTTTTCCGGGGCAGGGACGGTGCGGTGCACCGTCCCTGTGGCCGGTTTATTTTTCTATCATTTGGAATTTGGGTGAGCAGCCATGAGCCGCCTTAATCGCGACACCATTATTGCGCTGTTTATGATGGTCATGTGGTCCGTATTTCTATGGGCCAGCTTTGATATTCGGCAAATTGACTACGGCACCATGGGCGCCGAAGTCTGGCCGCGTGGTATCGTTATATTGCTGATTGTTTTAACGGCGATTTATTTATTTCAAAGCCTGCGCGCCGGCGCGGACGAAGTGCCTGATGAGCCGTTCACCATCAAAGGTTGGTTCACGAAGTACCGCAATCCGCTTTGGTGTTACGCGCTGTATTTCCTGTTCCTGCTGTCATTGCCGGTGCTTGGTATGTTGATCGGCGGGGTCTTGCTTGTGTTCTGCTTGCTGACCGTGCTCGGCGGGCATACGCCGCGCGACCTCGCGATCCATGCTGCGATCGCGTTGATCTCGATCGCCGGGATGTGGGCGATCTTCACTTTTGCGCTGGGCGTGATTTTGCCGCAGGGCATGATCTTCACGACGTTGTAGGGGCCGACAATGATCTTTGAAAATATCATCCTTGCGGTCCAAGAACTGGCGACGTTCAAAACGTTGCTGTTGATGTCGGTCGGCACGATCGCCGGCTTGATCGCGGGCGCTATTCCGGGTTTCACGATTGCCATGGCTGTCGTGCTGACATTGCCGTTCACCTTCGGGATGCCGCCGGCGCAGGGTCTTGCGACGATGATTGGTGTATTTGTCGGCGGTCTTTCGGGCGGTTTGATGTCAGGTATTTTAATCGGCATCCCGGGGACGCCGAGTTCCGTCGCGACAACATTCGATGGTTTCCCGATGGCGCGTAAGGGCAAGCCCGGCTTGGC